>Ga0247810_10000202_pt1 | contig 91029 bp, 79 predicted proteins | sample UWRJL119311C1_FD_179918 | JGI IMG/M metagenome (GOLD analysis project Ga0247810, IMG submission 179918) | Plant litter microbial communities from Arlington Agricultural Research Station in Wisconsin, United States - UWRJ-L119-311C-1 | ecosystem: Environmental > Terrestrial > Plant litter >...
TCTCTCGCACAACCACCACTAACAATCCGCTCGGCCCACCCAAATACTCCTACCGCCCACCCACGACGCACATCTGGGAATAGCTTCACCCTGATCATTCCGATACCCCTACTGCCCTGCCACTACTAATATCCGCTGTTGATTTTACACTGCGAGTTATTTCTTCATTCACTCATCACGTCCAACAGTGAAAGGCGGTTTCTGCTCAGATCACCTACTTGCAACACTATCTTACCCGAGTTTCGCCCTCGTCTTTATGGCGCTTTTCACCAATTCTCACTTTTCATATAGATGATGAGGACGCGTGGTAAAGATGGCTTCTAGGTGAGTCAACCGCTTCCCGCGCCGTCAACCGTAGCTAACATCACGTGCCAGATTAGATAGACTGGTCACGTGAGTACCCCCGACTTCTTTCGCTTGTTTGGTAGTCGTTGTTCATGTTCGCCGGGAGAAGCGCAAGGAACCTTATTACTCTTGGGCCTCGTGCTACCTATTTGGGCAATGGCGAACATAGATGGCCCGCCCTGTCCCCCGCTGTGAAATTTTCCATCCATGCTGGTCATCTATGTATCCTATGCCGAGGGGGAATGGACGAACCCGGGTCGATTTCTCAGTTCTTGGGCAAAGAAGATTCGGTAATTTGGAAAAGAATTGAGAGCTCGGGCGCGTTAAGATACACGGAGCATAGATTCACCGACGAGGAACATATATCAGACGAAGAAAGCCAGGATTTACCTAAGACTAAGCTGACTCGATTAATTAGTTTATTGGAGACTGGTAGCACACAGCATATCAGATTCACGGCCGCACAGCAACTAGCTGATATCCAGAAGGCTCATCCTGAAGATCTCTTCAGCCTTCTCACCAAAGTTGTTCCGTATTTACGCCACAAGACATGGGACACTCGCATTGCCGCAAGTAGGTGAAGACTTTTCTATTGTTCATGATACCAGAAGCTATGATTTTGGACCTCTTTTTGGAGACAGTCCACATGAGTCCTAAATACATTGAAGACAAGGATCAGGCGTGCATGTCAAGATTGAACCTCACAGCCAACTTGTGGTTATTTCATTACTAATGGTTTCTTTATAGGCAAGGCCTTAGGTGGAATCGTTGACCACGCTGAGAAATATGACCCAAACAAAGACGACGGGTTGACTACAGATGAACCCAAAAAAGAGGAGGGGGACTCCTCCATCAAAAATGAAGAGCCCCCAAAAGAGGAGGGGGTGGATTCTCCTATCAAAAAGGAAGAGCCCATCGAGGAATCTCCACTCAATACTGACGAACTGGATCTCAAAACACTTGATTTGGTTTCCATCATAAAATACGGAACCGAACTTCTCAGAGGCACGGGGAAAGAGACCAACTATGCGCTTGCATCACTTGACGCCACCCAGCGCCTTGCTCATCACAAAAAGACCCTTCCCGGCCGGCTAGGCCTTCTCGGAGAATATTTCGAGGAGGAATTTGAGTTAAACGGAAATGGGACTTCGCACTCGGGCAACTCTCCAAATGGGTACGATAACGGGAAGAATGGCGGTGCGGTGCAAAAGCCGACTGCGTCTGCACCTGCTGATGAAGTCGGACTCAGCGCGCGGCAGCTTAATCAGTTGAAGCGCAAGAGGAAGAGAGAGGCGCAGCATGCAGGCTCGAAGAACAAGATGGTGGATTTAGCGGTCAGACGAGCAAGCACCTTTGGAACTTCGGACGCAGATACTTTAATGGCAGATGCTGGTATTGAAGATCCTAGCAAAGTCAGCGAAATGATCGCTCTAGGGCGAACTGAGGAAGTTGACGAGAGTTCCAAGGTCGTCTCGGAGTTCAAAGGCCCGGTCGTACCTATCAAGTCTGAAATCCAAACGGAAAAGGAGGGAGAGGGAGTGGAATGGCCATTTGAGCTCCTTTGCGATTTTCTGAAGGTGGATCTCTTTGACCATCAATGGGAGATACGTCACGGTGCAGCAATGGGTCTTCGAGAAATTGTTCGAGTTCATGGCGGAGGAGCAGGTCGCAGTTTGGGCAAATCCCGTGCGGAGAATGATGCTCTAAACAACCGCTGGCTTGATGATCTGGCATGTCGCTTATGCTGTGTCTTCGCCCTTGATCGATTCGGAGATTATGTATCCGACACCGTTGTCACTCCTATCCGTGAAACTGTCGGCCAGACACTCGGCGCGTTGATGATCCATCTTCAGCCAAGTGCTGTGAACTCTGTTCACCACATATTACATCGTATGGTTATGCAAAATGACCTTGAACTCGATAAACCTGGATGGGCGATCTGTCATGGTGGCATGATTGGATTAAGATACCTAGTGGCAGTGCGAACCGATCTGCTTCTGAAAGACAATGACCTTATTGATGGCGTTATTGGAGCTGTTATGAAGGGCCTCGGTGATTTCGATGACGATGTAAGATCAGTCAGTGCTGCAACTCTCATTCCTATCGCCAAAGAGTTTGTCAATTTGAGACCTGAAGCCTTGGACGGCTTGATCAACATTGTTTGGGATTGTCTTTCCAACCTTGGCGATGATCTTAGTGCAAGCACTGGGCAGATTATGGATCTTCTTGCAAAACTTTGCAGCTTCCCGGAAGTTTTGGAGGCTATGAAGAAAAATGCAGCGAGAAATCATGAACAATCATTTGCGCTCTTGGTCCCACGTCTCTACCCATTCCTTCGCCATACCATCACATCTGTGCGTTCTGCAGTATTGCGTGCTTTGATAACCTTCATTAATATCGAAGGTGATGGAACACGAGATTGGCTGAACGGGAAGATCTTGCGACTTATTTATCAAAACATTCTGGTAGAACGAAATGTCGACACGCTCAACCTCTCTATTCAAGTTTGGGCAGCAATGGTGCGATTCATGGCTAAGGACCCCGTCAACCTTGCCGAACAATTCTCCGCGCATGTTGACCCGCTCATGCAGTTGACACTTCATCCAATTGGTGTCTCGAGGCACCCATTGCCAATGAATGCAACTCTATTCCAAAAGCCTTCTGGCAGCACGTATACTATGCCAAGTGGTGTCATGCCTGCCATCGCGGCTCGCGCCCCATCACCCACCGAACCACCATCGAAGAAGCAACGGAGAAAGTCTACTAAAATCCTGGATCCGGTTCCTACTAGCTCGACTCACGATGTAGATGGTCATATGATGCAAGGCGATGTTGACTTGGTTGGCATGGATACCCTCATCCGTTCTCGTATTTCTGCAGCCCAAGCAATGGGTCTTATTATGTCTCTCTTGTCAACAGAGGCCCTTGGAATTTATGACGAAAACATTACCACGGGGCTTAACTCACCTTATTCTACAACACAACTGGCTGCTGCGATGGTCATAGATGAATATGCAAAGAACTGCGTCTCGACAGATCTTCCGGCGCGATTTGCCAGTCAGTTGACCAACATCATTGAGACAGACCGCCCAGATACCTACCGTGATCTTGTTAGCTACACTCAGCTCGTCCGTGCGCAGTGCTCTCAGTTACTAAATGCGTTCCGAGACGTTGGCAAGGTATCACAGAGTAGGTTACCGGTGCTTGCCGTTGTCGTACAGGGAGAGCCAGAAGCGGGACCTGATGCCTTTTCAGTCCGCACTGCCGATAAATGCGTCGGCACGGATTTTGACAAGCTGCTATCGGCCATGAGTCGTAGTCAACAGCTAATAGCCAAACAAACATTAACTGAGACAAAGAAAACCGTCGTCGAAATTATTGACACCGCGAAGACTGTCAAAGCGCAACGAGATACTCGAATCAAGGCTGCAGCGGCATGTGCTTTAGTGTCAATGAAAGTGTCGCCGAAAAAACCAGGCGACATTGTCAAAAGTATGATGGATAGCACCAAGAAAGAGGACAACTTGGAACTGCAGCAGCGTTCAGCAGCTGGAGTAGCAAGATTAGTGCAGCTATTCGCTGAGGGTGGACGTACTGTTCCTGCTAAAAAGGTGGTGATCAATTTACTGAAGTATAGTTGTATGGAAACCTCAGAGACCCCTGAACTTAGTCCGAATGTGAAGATCACAAACAACATTCTTTCTCTAAGGAAAGAAGAAGACAGAAAAGATCATCCAGACGCCGAAAAGTTTGCAAGGGAAGCAAAGGAAGCACGAATTACTCGCAGAGGTGCCAAAGAAACTCTAGATCAATTATCCGAGATATACGGAGCACAACTCTTCGACAAAGTGCCAACACTGAGGACCAGCATTGAAAACCCCTTGGTGTATGCCTTTACGGGGGAGCTTCCTCCCGACACCAAGGATCCAGAACTGGAGGCAGGCCAAGCAGCTATTGATGGATTATCAGTGCTCCGGACATTGGTGCCAAAGCTTCACCAGGATTTGTATCCTTTCGTCGTTGCACTGGTTCCTCTCATTATCAAGGCTTTGCATTCAGAGCTTTCCGTTTTCCGATATATGGCGGCGAAATGTCTTGCCACTATTTGCAGTGTCATTACAGTTGATGGTATGACCATGCTGGTGGAGAAAGTGTTGCCATCTATCAAAGATGCCGGAGACTTGCAGTTTCGGCAAGGTGCAATCGAGGCAATCTACCATCTTATCCACGTCATGGGTGATAACATCCTACCTTATGTTATTTTCCTCATTGTCCCTGTTCTTGGCCGCATGAGCGACTCGGATAACGATGTTCGTCTGATCGCGACAACCACCTTTGCAACTCTTGTCAAGCTTGTTCCGCTCGAAGCAGGTATACCAGACCCTCCAGGAATCTCTCCTGAGCTCCTCAAAGGAAGAGATCAAGAGCGGACTTTCATTGCTCAACTCTTGGATCCTCACAAAGTCGAGCCATTCGAAGTTCCAGTTGCGATCAAAGCTACACTGCGATCTTATCAACAGGAAGGTGTAAATTGGCTGCACTTCCTCAACAAGTATCATCTCCACGGGATTCTTTGTGATGACATGGGTCTCGGAAAGACCTTACAAACGTTGACAATTGTTGCCAGTGATCATCACAATCGGGCCGCTGAATTCGCTAAAACTGGCGCAAGAGATATGCGAAAACTTCCGTCTCTAATTGTTTGTCCTCCGACTTTGTCCGGCCATTGGCAACAAGAAATCAAAACATATGCACCATTCCTTACTTCCCTTGCTTATGTAGGACCACCAGCTGACCGGCAGCGGTTACGAGACCAGCTTGGAAGTACTGACATTGTCATTACATCTTATGAGATTTGTCGAAACGATGCAGAAATTTTTGCTCCATTTAATTGGAATTACCTGGTTCTTGATGAAGGTCATTTAATCAAGAATCCAAAGGCCAAGGTCACCATAGCCGTTAAACAACTCAAGAGCAACCACCGTTTGATTCTCTCCGGTACACCTATCCAGAACAATGTCTTGGAACTCTGGTCCCTTTTCGACTTTCTCATGCCTGGTTTCCTTGGCGCAGAGAAGGTGTTCCATGAAAGATTTTCCAAGCCAATCGCCGCAAGCCGGTTTGCTAAATCATCATCTAAGGAGCAAGAAGCTGGAGCTCTAGCTATCGAAGCTCTTCATAAGCAAGTTCTGCCCTTCTTATTGCGACGCCTCAAAGAAGAGGTTCTGGACGACCTTCCACCGAAAATCTTACAAAACTACTATTGCGATCTTAGTGACCTACAACGAAAGCTCTTCGAAGATTTCACTAAAAAGGAGGGTAAGACTATCGCTGAAAAGGCAGCAGCTGGAGACAAGGAAGGAAAGCAGCATATCTTCCAAGCTCTGCAGTACATGCGAAAGCTCTGCAACTCACCAGCTTTTGTCATGAAGGAGGATAACAAACAATATGCAGAGATTCAACGAATGCTGGCCAAGCAAGGCAGTAGTATTCAAGATCCTATCCACGCCCCCAAACTTACCGCGCTGAAGGACCTGCTTGTAGACTGCGGTATTGGTGTTGAGCCTGCGAGCGAAGCTGACGTCACAACGGAAACTTCTTATGTGTCACCTCATCGAGCTCTCATTTTCTGCCAAATGAAGGAGATGCTTGACATGGTCCAAAATGATGTCTTGAAGAAGATGTTGCCATCTGTCCAGTATTTGCGTATGGATGGATCAGTTGATGCGTCGAAACGCCAAGATATCGTCAACAAGTTCAATTCCGATCCTTCGTATGATGTGCTTCTTTTGACTACGAGTGTTGGTGGTCTTGGCTTAAATTTGACAGGTGCTGATACGGTCATCTTCGTTGAACACGATTGGAATCCACAGAAGGATCTGCAGGCTATGGATCGCGCACACAGAATTGGACAGAAGAAAGTTGTTAATGTCTATCGATTGATAACACGTGGAACATTGGAGGAGAAAATCCTATCGTACGTTTCCCATTCTCCCGATTCCCCCACCCAAATACACAATACCATACTAACTTGACCGAAACAGACTCCAGCGCTTCAAGATCGATGTAGCGTCGACAGTAGTAAATCAACAAAACGCCGGCCTAGGTACCATGGGAACAGATCAAATACTCGATCTTTTCAACCTAGGCGAAACGGCAGATGGTATAGAGCAGCCTGGCAATGAGGAGAGAGAAGAGGATATGGTAGATGCGACGGGTGAGGTGCGTGAGAAGGGCAAAAAGGGTTGGCTGGATGATTTGGGCGAGCTTTGGGATGATAAGCAGTACGAAGAGGAGTTTGACTTGAATGGGTTCTTGCAGACAATGCGGTAGATCTTTTGCATAGGGTTGCGGCCAGGGGCTGGTTTTAATGGCATATCAGCAGGGCGTTACGGCAGGCATTACATGGCATATATATTTCTGATTCATCCTTCAGGGTGTAATGGAAGGTGGTTTTGGGAGGCGAAAATTATCGTCTCAAAGCATACACATAGTTTTGTAGGATTAGGGGATTCTTATGCATAATAGCAGATGGTAGCATAGACCTGTTGCTATGTAATAAAAAGATATGTCTCTTTCATATATGTGACTTCTTCTCGGGGTTGGGTTGGTGTTGGGTTGGTAGTGGTACTTTTAATTTACACTGAGGATAGCTATCAGCCCCAAAGTTGACGGGCCCAATACCAATAAGGGAAAAGAAACATCTCGTCGACGCTGCATAGCCAGGTTCAATGAGAGTTTTGAGTTCTTGGATACTTTTTGACTTTCCTACGCATTACTTCTTCTTATGCCTGTTAGCTCTCTATATCATACCCGAGCTGTCTCCACTATCCCACTCTTTATTCTGAACTGGCCAAACTAATATATAGGATCTGGAGGTATTATAACCGATGTACTTGTATTATCTTTTGATACAACAAATTAGCGTAACGCTTCTCATCTGATTGAGATACTGCATATATGCCTATTCGTAGGTTACAAAGCTGAACTCTGTAAAGTCAATATCCCTTAAAGTTCAACCGCCCCAAGTTACCAAATTTCGGGCTCTGTAGCTCGACTGCATGTTTTCAAGACGGCTTTGGATGTATGCAGTGCAACGCGGTGACCCGGCCAGCAGGGAATATGATGATAATAGTGCTAGAAGAGATATGTTAAATGAAGTGCTTTTGTGATCACCTATAATTGTTCAATTAGAATGCCTTTGTGACGCCGTCCCAACCCACCGCGTCACATCCGGAGTACTAGCAGACTAGGGACCTTAGTTTGTGAACCCCGCATCGCATCATCACTTTCCTTTTTGAAGCACCCCCAACCTCTCCTTTCCTCAGCTTCCACATCAACGACGCTACCCTCTATATTCTTTCCTTCCATATAGTCTAATTTCAGAGCACAGTCTCCAGCTTCATCTGACTTAAGAAGGCAGGAGAAGCATGCGTTCAAGTGCGCCTTCCTAAAAATAATTGCGTCATACATCTCCGGACGACACACCTGGGATATCAAGATGCATATCAAAAACCCCTTTGCGTTCAGACCAATGTCCGTAGCGGTCTCGGTCGTGCTCATCTACCTCGCGGTCTTTGTACCTCTTCTGTTGGTTCACGAAAATGTGCCCCCAGCACCTTCCAACCCGACCTTGTTTCGAGGGCTCAACCTCACGGAAGCATGGCGCGACCTGCAGCAATTGAGTAGCGGGTACCACCCTTACAACAGCCGGAACAACGACGAGGTTAGGAATTGGCTGTTGAGAAGAATTGAAGAGATCCTTGATGCAAATAAGGCTGCATACACAGGCAAGCAGACGGTGGGAGATGCGGATGTCAACGGCATAGCGACGGAGCTCCCAGAGCTTCGAGCCAGGGCTCCAGAGCCGGTAGCTACCATTTTCAACGACGTGGTGTCTAATTTCACAAGCACGGCACTCATTAGCTTTAGTGCTAAAGGCAGAGCGCCTGGGATCAGCACATACTTCGAGGGAAACAACATCATTGTCTATATCCGTGGTACGCATGATGAGGAGGGCGAATGGTGGCAGGAATCTACCGATGTGATAAAATCAAAGACACATGGCAAAGGAGGAGTTATGGTGAACGCACACTTTGATAGTGTTGCAACCGGATATGGTGCAACGGATGACGGTGTCGGTGTTATCACTGCTTTGCAGTTGATTAACTATTACACAACCGAAGGAAACACGCCTAAGAAAGGGCTAGTGGTTCTGCTCAACAATGGTGAAGAGGATGGCTTATATGGGGCGAAAGCTTTTGTAACACATCCGATGGCCTCATTTGTTCACACTTTCCTCAACCTCGAAGGAGCTGGTGCAGGAGGACGAGCAACCCTGTTCAGATCAACGGATACGGAGGTCACTCGAGCATATGCTCAATCGCCATATCCGTTTGGTTCTGTCATTAGCCAAGACGGATTCTCACAAGGCTTCATCGCTAGCCAGACTGATTATGTCGTTTTCATCGAAGAAGGCTTCCGCGGATTAGATGTCGCATTCTGGGAGCCTCGATCAAGATATCACACGGACCAAGATGATGCTAAACACACTTCAAAAGCTTCTCTGTGGCACATGCTGTCGGCCTCTTTGGAAACAACTAAATATCTCACCTCTGACACAAGCACTCAATTTGATAGATCACGCAAGGATGACGACAAGGAAAAGGTTCAGAACGGCGGTGGGAGTTCCAGTGTTTGGTTTGACCTCTTTGGCCAGGCCTTCGCTGTTTTTGAACTCAAGACCATATTTGCTTGGTCGCTAACTCTCCTGATTGTTGCGCCACTGGTACTCATACTTGTCACAGTCATCCTTGTCAAGAAAGACAAGTATTATTTCTTCGCCGGATCAGTGAACCCCGAAGGCTATGGCGATGAGTTTATCTCGCTAGGTGGTTGGAAAGGATTCTTTAGATACCCCATTGTCTTAGCCATCTCTGGTGCCTTGACTGTCGGAGCCGCCTTCCTACTCCGCAAGTTCAACCCTCTAATCATTTTCTCATCATCGTACTCGGTCTGGGCCATGTCGTTATCTTTGTTTTTCTGCACATTCTGGTTCTTGATGGCCGGTTGCAACCACGTTAGGCCCTCTGCACTTTACAGGGGTTATGCTATAATTTGGATGAACGTTCTTGGGTGGCTTGTTCTTGTATTAGCAACTCTAGGTGAAGATCGTTACAAGATCAGCAGCGGCTACGTCTTTGTTTTCTACTACGCGTCAATATTCTTGGCTACTCTTGTCAGTCTTGTAGAGCTCTTCGCCTTACCAAGTAAGCAGGCCGTAGCCGGTTCCTCGCGTGACGAGCATGAAAACAGAGACGCCGCTCATGCTCTACCTGGCAATGATAGCACGCATCAGAACGATAATGGAGACGCTGATGCTACCGAGAATACTCCTCTGATCGGTGGACAGGGTGATTCTTCATCTTTGACTTTTTCACAAAGATATCGACAGCCTCGCACCAACGGAAATGCAGATGATGCTAGTGATGAAGATTCCGAGAAAAAGACTCCTTATGGAGGCGAACAGAAGTGGTCTGCCGATTTGCCAACCTGGACTTGGCTCATTCAGTTCATCTTACTTGGCCCATTCCAGCTCATTATCTTTGGACAGGTCGCCCTCTTGCTTGTTACAGCAACTGATCAAACCGGAACAGATGGCAGTGCGCTACTTCTACCATACGCGATTGTTGCATTTTTCTCCATTCTTCTCCTGGCGCCAGTCACCCCTTTCATCCATCGCATATCTCACCACCTGCCAACCTTCCTTTTCTTGGTGTTCGCTGGTACCCTCGTATACAACCTTCTCGCCTTCCCTTTCTCAGCCAACAATCGCTATAAGACATACTTTCAACAAACGGTTGACCTCGATAGCGGAGTCAACCAAGTCATTGTTACTGGCGTTGAAGAATACGTTCGCGAAATCATTGCTGAAGTCCCATCAGCATCTGGTCAGAAAATCCAATGCACGACTGGAGCTCGGTCTGGCCTGGCATACTGCTCCTACGAAGGCATTCCGCCGCAAGTTGTGAAGAACGTTAAGCATGGTGTACCTCCGGAGAAGGGCTATAAAGACTGGGTAAATTTCAACGTTACTCGCAAGAAAGGTTCAAATAAAGCAACCTTTACAATTCTAGGCAAAGAAACAAGAAACTGTGGTTTGCGGTTTGACGATCCTTTTACAGCCTTCCATGTAAATGGCTCAGCGACCGGCCAAAAGTGGAAAGACGTACCCGAGAGTGGTAGCGATCAGATCAAACTCTGGCACAGAGATTGGAACCGCGAATGGGTGGTCGATGTTGAGTGGCCTGTTAGTGACGGGAAGAAAGCAGGGGACGAGGGCAGGAGTGGCAAAGTTGTCTGTACCTGGGCGGATCATAACCTACCAGAGACAATACCGGCACTGGATGAGCTACAGAAGTTTGGTCCAGATTGGACGAGCATCGTGAAATCTGCGGAGGGTTTGGTGGAGGGAAGTAAGGCTTTTGTCGTTTAAATAGCTACTAATTATAAGGCATGACGAAGGCGTTTTGAGTAATAGGATTAATTCATGATAGATGTACGGCTAGAAGATGTCTTAGAATGTGTAATAAATTTCAATGCGACACAATAGAACTCCGCTTTATCTGAGCATGCCGTATTAGTGGCCCATTCTGAATTGTTAATTTGTGTACGTAGCCACGTGATATCTGCAATCTGAACGTTGCCTTCATACAACCTTGTAGACGCAGTAAGATGAACAGATCTAACACCTCACTTTATGATAGTTGGCTCAAGGTTTCCACATAGACATTATTTTATTTCTTGCGATGAAGTAGCATTCCTCGAATTGTAACTCCCTTCTCGCTTATTCCAGGGGGTCAACCAATCGTCATTTTTACCAGATCTGACGTTTCTTCCACTCCAAGTTGTAACGTTGGGTGGCAAGTTGAAGCAGAGTTGAATAATGTCCCAATAGCACCTGTTTTACCGATATCTTTAATATCGTCTAAACTCATCTGGCATCTCTGTATCACCCATGTTAGGCAAAGCATCGAGATCGACCATATCGGAAATGGAAACCCTGTTAGCATTCAGACGATCCTTGAGAACGCTTTCAGAAACCACGGGCTGGTTGGTGGGACTTAGGGGGAGTGTGGTAGGGAAGTCGTAAGGTAGGCCATCGGTGAAAGGAGCACCACTCATGACACCGGAGAAGCCATAGCCATATCCACCAGACTTGCCGAGCATATTGTCGCAGAGCACGAGATTGTTATAGTCCATGCTCATGCCCATACCGCTGGTGCCATCCATTTCATCTTTTACAAAAGGATTAAATCCTGCTCCTGTCTCAGATTCAAGTCTAGATCTAGCACTCCCAGCTCTCCCCGTCTTCTTCCTCCCCGTCCGGCCCAGCTTCTTATACTCGACCCAGAACCGCTTATACAGCCAGTCCTTCTTGTTCACAAAGCGCGGCATCAGAGGGCCGATTTGGAACGCGGCGTCGAAAACGACCCACGGCTCGATGTCGACTTGCTGGTTCCTGCAGTTGGTTTTCGACTGCCGCGTGAAGCCGAGGGAGGTGTATTCCGCAGCGCTTATGGAGGAGGGCGGATGTGGGTCGTTGGGCGTACCGGAGAGGGTGTAGAGATAGACGGGTCTTCTGGTCCGGCCTGAGAAGTCGAAGTAGATGTAGATGGGGAGGAGAAGGGGGGTAGATGTTTGGCGGTTGGTGTTGAAGTGGCCGACGAGGAGGCGGGATTGTCTAGGTTTTGTAGTAGGTTAGTTGTGCAGGCTTTTGAAGAAGTGGTTTGGTTTGAAATGGTTGGAAGAACGAGCTAAGGGTGCTAGGATTGGGAAAATTGACTTGTGTGAAAGTTGATTTTGCAATCTTTTATCAAAGTAGGAAATGCACTCACGTCTCATATCCGGACTTCTCCATAGATTTATACCTCGATTTAGATGGTGTATCATGATCCTGTATGCCCATCAGCCCAGTCACTCATGCAACTCCAAACTGTTGGTACAAAATAACCCTTAGAGTATTACAACTTACAGCAGTGCTGCCAAATTCCGGAAAAGCAAGTCCTTTGGTCTTGGTAGGCGTGTTGAAGCCAAAAGATACGGGACAGAACGGTGGTGGTGGAGGAATACGTATAGCGCTTGCCTGAGAAGAGGGTGAGAGGTAACCGGGAGGCTTGATGGATTGGCAAGATTGGAGGGCCTCGTCAATCGGAAACTCGTATTTGAATGGGATGAAATCGTTGATCTGTTTGGGTGATTGAGCGGGGTCTGTTTTGACGATGGTAACTTGGTGCTGATCCTCCATCTCCATTTGCTGGATTGGTTCGGTATTGTTTAGGAGGGAACGCGTATGGTGATTCGGAGATTATATACTGTGAAAAGGGGGCGTGTTAAGCATAAACTAGCATTTCCGTGCTTTCGGTAACTTCACGTCTGTGATAAATTCGGCAGGCAACAACGATGTGATTTATACACGTCTTGCCCAAAAGAGAAGTTATCAATATCCTAGGTCTTGCCTTTGTATCATCTAAATATTTGTTTACCTTTAGTATAAAAAGTATGGGAAATGCGTCAGGATTTGCCATGTTGTCTACCTTGTTCATAGTTTATTCGCTATTCCTTTTCTAAAATTCGCAATACATAGGCTTGCTTCTGCTCTGTCCACGTATTTCAAGATGAAATTATAGCTTTCATGTTTATGTATCTACCAATTTCACATCAAATTACTTGAAGTATGTTCCACAGATTTGTAGATGTCTAGAGGTAAACAATAATATTCTTGGCGCCCCCTATTTAAGCGAAAGAAGCTCGACCAGCGCTGGTCTGCTCTTCAATTTTATACAGATGCTACTATTAAAAGGAATCACTACAATTGTTAGATTACTTGCAGAATATTACATGCTTTTGGTAAACAAGCCATCGTGATAAGTGCTATAGATGCATTCAGGTGTCTTCCAAGTGAGTCTGGACATTGCTCTGATATACTAGGTTGAGCTAGGCAATATCGCAGCGAAAGAGAAAATCCTCTCACGGGAAGTCTTGCAGAAATTTCTCTTTTAAACCAGTCCTAAATTCGGGTTGTATTCTAATTCACTTTTCTGATATACTACAGTCTATTCTACTCTATATTCTACAATTCTTCTCTCCATTTATTCGTAATCGTCTTTTCATCATCCTCATTGTTTCCGCAAACACCATCAAAGTCCCCAAAAATCCTCATTCCTTCCCCTACTAAGGCTTGGAATCCGTCAAAGCTACAACTCGCTCCCGGTCCGTCCTGACACCCGGGAATGGGTCTTGGCGCACTGTTCGCAATAATTCTCACATATTCCATCTTCTCATTTTCATCCGCTACACCCAGTCCGCCACCCGCACGTTTGCATGTCATTTTCTCAATTCCGACATGGCCAAGAAATGGAATCAGCTCTGCCATCTTCCAACTCCGACTCCAATTTATGCGATCGGTGGGAAATTCCTCAGCAAACGCATTAGAAGAGTTGAACAAGCCCAGTGCGGTGGCGATAAAAGGCGGGACTTCGCGGTGCGTGAAGGAGAGGAAGAACCGTTGACCATCATCTTCCTTACCATCAACGTGGAACTTCTCGAAGAGTTCTGCGGTGGTGTTGAGCCATGGGAAACCTAGATATGGAGAAAGCGGATTGCCATGCCCGACCATGTGGAGATATTTAAGATCCCAGGCGTATTCGTAGGCCATCCATTCGTCGTCTGTAAAGACATCGCAGATGAGAGACTTCTTGCCTGTGATGGCAGACTCGTAACCGCAAAGCTGCTGTAATCCCATAATATCTTTTTGTTCTAATTTCACCGGGGAAAAGGACTGCAGGCGTGTCATTATGGAGGGCGTGTATTTGTTCATGAAGATCCCGAGCTCTGCATCTCCAGGTTCCTTGGAAAATGCATTACAAGCTTTGTGCGGGTCTTGTGAGTGGAACGAGGATCTGTTGTTTCCAATCTCTACAACCTCGACGGACTGAGGAAACGACTTTACGAATGCGGTAGCGGTATCTTTTGTGCGTGATTTCTTGTCCGCATATATCTTCTTCGTGGTAGGTACCAAGTCTGGGTATCGAGACAAGAGATGCTTGCCAACTTTCTGGGAATCTTTGATGCCTTGGGGTGTAATCTGCTCTAGCTGATTGTCTGGATCATCGATTGGATTTTTCCACTTCTCAAAGAAGCTTAAGGGGCCAGTCCACCCTTCCCTTCTTTTCTTAGAATTTACCTCAACGGTGCTGTTGAGTTTCTTCAAGAACGGCTCGATGTAATCCTCGTAATCCTTGTCATTGGCATAAATTGCAGCATGGCGTATTAGGTATGAAGCTGCAGTAACCTCACAGTCTCGTGGTGCTCTATGGTTGAGCCCTGCACCTATAGCATCGAAGTATGGGGAGATTCCAGGAAGATGCAGCAGAGGGTCGAACGTGTAGCCTTCTGTGTGAGATGCTGGGAGGAATGGAAGCTTAAGAGCGTAAGTGATATGCACGAATGCTAGAAAAGCTAGTGATTGACGCATTTAGTTGTCCCCAGTGACAAGACAATTGGGGTTGAAGGAAGATTCGAGTGAGGCGTTTATTAGTTTCACAACAAATATGACATCACCAGGAGCAGCCTCATCAATTAAGGTTTCACATGCCAAGATCTAGGTGAGATGGTCCTGAAATATTTGGAGGTTAGAATTACTCTTATTATGAATTATAGATCGCTAATTAAATGTCGAATTGTAGCTTATAGCGTCAGATTACTATCTAAACAGTCTCTTGCACTGTACTATTTCTCCTTGACTGCACCGGAGTGTTTCTTGAGCTCCTCATCTCCATGCTGTTCCTGCGCGAGTTTACAGCACTATTTTGGCGACTACCAGTAGCCATTCTGATTCTCTGGCTTTGTTGGGAGCGAGCATAGGAGCTGGTACGATTGTTCTTAGGTCTCGCATTAGACGGAATCTTAGATAGGCGGCGACCTAAGGTATCATGCTCGGATTGATGATCGGCGAGCTGTTGGGCGAAAGGAGAACGTTTGCGGAGAACTGGTCCTTTCCAGTAGATAACATATACAGCGAGCACAAGAAGTAGGGAGATACAAGCAAGGATCGTGGATGCGTAGGCGAGGTGCTTGCTTCCGCCAGCGCTTTTGCCGATGTCTAGCTTTGGTTAGTTATGTGATTATGGAAAAGGCTTAATGTTAACTTACTCGTGAAAAAAGGTGTAGCTGGGACAGTCAAAACACCGGCGAGGAAGTCGCGGGACCATCCATTACCACCAGTTGCGGATGCAGAGTATGGCCCGTATGCAGTGATCATGTAGTCAATTGTAGCCATATAGATACTATAGTTTGCAATTCCGACAAGTATAGCTGCAATCATAGATCCAATCCAGTGGAGAGGTGGTCCAGTGCTAGTCCATGCGAAAATAAACAGACCGATTGGAAGACAAGGAGCAGTGTATAATAACCACCAGAGACGAGACTCATATTGGGCTGTCTCATCATTTGGCTTAGCCGCTCGCTCCGCGATATTGCGTTTAATCGCTGGAATAAACATGAACCAAGCAAGGAAATATCCGATTAGAAGGGGGATGAAAGCAAGTCCGATCTCGATGGTAGTAAATCCCCATTGCTTATAGACGAGAGCAAAGGACTGGATGAACATGAAGATTAGAGCATCAGAGAATCCAGATAGTAGAGACAGTGTCAATACAATTGGCTCGGTCAAGAACATCTTGAATGGGCGATAGAATGTAACCATGATCTCCTTGAAATTGATTCTCTCCTTGAATGGCGTAATTTCGTTGGGTCCGTAAATGTTATTATCACCAGCCTTGCGCCTCCTTTTGGCGATCTTATCCATCATGCAAGTACTTCGTGTCTCGGGGACAACGAAGAAATGAAGAACTTGCACAAATCCTCCAAAAATAAGCTGGATCCAGATGTTCCATCGCCATGCCAGCTTGGCTTCCACAAACCCACCAACAACAGGACCAAGGACCGAACCGCCAACGGAAGAGAACACAACAAATGCTACGGCATATTGCTGAGTTTCAGACTCCCACATATCAGCAATCATTCCGAGGGTAACTGATCCACCAGCGGAAGACAATCCTCCTAGGGCGCGTCCAACCATAATTGTCGCAAAATTTGGTGCAATTCCCACCGGGATTTGCCAAATATTGACCAGGAAGAGAGATGCTTGTAGGATTGGTTTTCTACCTAGTTCCTCACTCCAAGGTGCCCAGAGTTCGCATCCGAAAGCATAAGTGATAAGGAAAACAGCGGCTCCCCAACGGGCAGTTTGTTGTGCAACACCAAACTCCTCAGAAATGCCAGGGACGGCATTCGAGTAAAGACTGGTGTTGAAGTTCATGGAAACCTGGACAATGAAAATGACACTCAAGATGCTCCATTTCTTCCAGGTGGGGAAACTAAACCCAAGCTCGTCGTAGCATTCCTCTTCCGTTAGTTCCTGCTTTGTGTTTGTGCCAGTCTTCTCGATCATGCGGGTCTCGTCGATGTCGTGAGTTGGAAACCGCATCTGCTTCTGCGCCTTTGCTGGTAGGGGTGCATTGGGTGTATCATGACCATCGGTTTTGGTGGTATCCGAAGCATCATCGGTGACTGGAAATTTCTCATTGTTTGAGTTCATGGGCTGGTTATCCATTGCTGGAACAGTCTGGTTGTTTTGAGACGCCATCTTTGGAAAGCCTAGGGTGACTGCATGCAAAATGTGGGAAGCAGATAGTATAAGTAGTCTGGCATACTAAAAGTAGGATGAGGACATGATATAAATGTGACGTAGGTCCGGGGAACTACTACTCTGCTCTGGTGATATTTTAGTCCTTATCCGATCTCCCAGCAAAAGGTGGAAACAGTTGTAAGCGCGTCACTAGAACAACATAACACTGCAGGCGGCATGTCCGTCCCACTATTCTTCTCAAACAATCGCAAAGTATTCGAGGTCAAGAAGGTTGGTGATTGACATTAGGCTATGCTACAGGAAGCGTTCATAAGGGCTAGCATAGTTCAACTGCTAGAGATATGATCAAAGAGCGAAGGCCTAGGGCGGATCATAAACGTAGAATTAGAGTTAAGAGTCCGAACGTTGAGTTGTGATATTCTTCGACACCACAGAGCCAATGCTCGCATCGATCAGCAGGGACTTGTGGCCACTACATGCCGGGTAGGTTGCTCCTCGTAACACCTGCGGTGTTTGACAAACATATCTTGCCCTGGTTCCTCATAAACACGACTGAAGTCGCCTCATGATGACATAGCTCTCACCTCTGAGAACGGATTCCATACCCTCTTGGTCGCGAGTCGGGGTGTGATCCAAATTCTACCATCGAGATGGGAAACTGACATCACCGATGTGATCAAAAGGACTCACTACGCCCTCATGTAAGAATGTCCATTCTGACCAAACAATCCCATTGTCATACTTTATCCGCCCCGCTATGCTCGCCCGTTTGAGAAAATTCCTTCAAGTCGGCGGCGATCTGCCGACGCTTAATTGCTATGGCCAAGATGAAAAGCTTTTGCTTTCAAATGCAGGAATTCGACAGTTGTAGTTCTGTAGAGACAACTTCTGCAAGGGATTCTTACCCCATGGACTCTGATCATCTCTCTGACTGCTGATTCTCCAGCTATTGACCCAACTTGTCTCTTTCGCAACAATCATCCATCGACTCTGGGACGTCATGGTTCCAAGTTAGCCCAGCCGGCTCTTCCGACGCGGCGCAATGCTTGTTTAGCTTGCGGCGCATTCTCGGCTGACAGGGTTTGCTGCAAGCAAACTCTTGGAGATATCGCCAAGAATACCAAAATGTGAAGCAAATATCTTGGGCTTGTACAAGCTACGAAATAAGGAGTATCGAGAATACTCCAATAGTCCATAATTCTCCAATTTATCGATGTTAAAGACGATGGGATTGTTTTGGGCGCAACGGGCTGGGCCCTTCCACCTCCGCTACATCGGCTGCTAGCACCAGAAGCTTGAACTCGGGGTATTGCTATCCAGAGTTCCATTCTCAGAATTAATAAGATGCTAGAAAATTTAGACTGAAGATATCAGGAATTGATACCCAAAATACCAAGATGTTGTTTTGTTTCGCGCGGCTCTTGCCTGCATGTTGGTTTTCGGTTGTTGTGCAGATACAATAAACCAGTAAACGACCAGGCAAATGCATTACAGAATTTTCTGGGCTATAAAGACGTAGTACAGAAACGTCTAATAACTTCTAGATCCAACAATCGTCAAGCTCCACACTAGTTACCAATTAGAGGTGATTGAATTATAGCGCAAAACAGCAGAGGAACTTAGTATCAAGCTTGAAATTGCGCTGAAGACCTCCAAACATTCTCATACTATCTCACTTCTCCTTATTTTTAGTATGCGCTTTCGATCTCGTAAAACGCCAATTCAACCACCGCTACCACCTCGCACCACTCATGCGAATATCATCATTGTGACGGAATTGGTAACACGGTATGCATAGACACTCTTAACCTCCAACACCACCGGATCAGAAAATATCTTTTTAAAAAGAAACCCTGTTCTATGGGCTTTGCACTTCAGTAGCAATCCTTCTGAGGATCTCGCCCGTCTGGAATATTTAAAACCTAAGTAGATTAGGATGCAGCTATTCATAAAACCCCCTGAATATCTCGCCAAACGCACGAATTACAAGGTGCGAAAGTATGGTGAATAAAACTAAACTGTTCATGAATGCAAGAAGGAGCTGCTACAAATAAAATAGGCCCATATACAGTTTCAATCAGATTAATTGTTCCTCAAGTCAGCAACAATGATGTAGAATTTCATCGCTATGTATTTTGATAATCTTGTTATAACTAAATGTGTGGCATGTAGTGAATCAGGAGCTAATCGACAGGGTTGAGCGAAGTCAGTACACGAGATCAAGGTGTAAAGACGCTTAGTTTATCTAGAAGAAAGTGAAGGTATCTAAATACAGTAGAGAGGCCTGCCAAGGGCTCTAGTTCCAGGTCATGTGCCAAACCACGTGACCCTCGGCAAGAAAAAGGAGACTCTGTCAGTGCCTAAGGCATCCAGAGTCCAATTCTATGTCACAAAATGTATATGTAAAGATCTCCTTAGGAGATTCACCTAGTGATGTTTCTGCCACATTCTTGGACAGCTGAGATATTGGTCGGCTGAGACTAGTAGATATCCCCCGAATATAATAAATATAAATAAAATGAAAGGGACGCTAGCACATCATGCTCCAAACTCCGAGAGACTTCCAGTAATATGAAAAGATCGCAATCCTTCTAGGTATGAACGACCGCCAAGCCTTGAGTCTCGTCCATGTTGTCTTTCGATATCCATGGGAGCTGGGATTCAGCAATATCAATGCATGTGAAGTAATCAATGCCATGCTCATCAATATCTAGCATGCTGCGGTTGACACATAAAGGTTTTACCTGCTCAGCGGCATATTCCTTCATAATTCTCAGGTTGTGTGCAGCTTCCTCCAGATCCGCAGGCGCCAAATTACCCCCCTTGAATTCTCTGAGCTTCTCAACGACCGAAGCCAGAGGCAGATACGCACCACCACCCTGAGCCATGAGACGGTACATGCTGGCATTCGATTTGCTGTCGTGACGCGCGGAATTGACCTGCGAAAAAGAATGGCAATACCAATCCCGCCAGCATGTAATGACAAACCAAGCGTTAAAAGAAGCTCTATCTAGGTTGAAGAATGACACGCGCTGGTCTTCATCTGCAAGGGTGCTTACGAAGAGTGAGCTGTCGATGGCAGACTTGACGACTGAAAGCTCATCAACTTTTTGTTTAATAATAGAGTATAATTCGTCGGGGAGCTGATCATGAGAACCTGGAGTCCAAGGCCAGTAAGGATATTGTCCAACAATATGCGTGATCGCTGCTCTAAAAATAGGTCCAGATTTGAGAGCGCAAGAAATCTTGAGCCAGCGTGGGGGATCTCTGAAGATTGAAATATACATCTCCTGGCCGAAATTATAAAGATAACTGTATATGTGCGGCTTGACAAACTCGAAATATCCGACAGAGCTGGCAGCTTTTGCTAATAATTCAACATCTACCAAAGCAACCTCGACATCGTTCGACTTGAGTTTTGGTAGCATGCCGTGGAAGATAAGGAAAAGGTTGTTGTAAGCCTGAGTGAACCAATATTAGCAACTTTTACTTGTCTGACATCAAATTGAGGATCGCTTACTTCGCAAACATTTATTGGGATGCCGCAATTTGTAGTTGGTGGGAAATACTTCTCGGTTGATACTGCTCTCTTAGTTGTAGAAGTTCTCTCTATGGAATTCAGAGCGTCTAGTCGCTTTTCCTGACTCTTTTCGATGGACTTGTGATTTGGTGTATCTGGGAAAGCGTCATTTTCATCCTGTACGGGCTAAGTCGTCAGTATAATTCTAACCATTTTATGTGTCAAGTTTTTGACCAATGAGATGCAGCATTTACATTGCATTTGGTAGCTCCAGGATCTTTTTTCATCTCCTCGATGTGTTGATTCAGTTCATAGTCCATAAATTCTTCAATTTTCACTTTCGTCGTCGCCGTTTTCTTCCCATCGTCGCCACCTCCCTTCTTGATCCTTGGCTCCACCAGGATGTTACTATCGCTAGCCATAATAGCACCTTCTACATCATTGAAAATAGGCTTGACTGAAGAACACGACGTGAAAGTTTCCTGTGATATTAGGGAGCTACTGAGTTTACCAGGCTTCTTGTCATTCAGAGACGAATTTGGCAGTAGTGCTGCGGACTTGTTGTTCGGTTTCGTTAGAGGCTGCAGAAATGTTAGTTCAAGGCGAGATAGGAGCAAGTTGAATCTATTTATAAAAAGTAATTTGCTTACTGTGCGCTCAAGAAGCCAGAATTCATCGGCTTGGCTGTATATTAATTCATATCTTGTATCAAATGGTGCTTTTTCAGTTATATAATTGGCGAGATCCTGATTAGGCTCCTCGATAATGAGCTCAATCGAGGAAGCAAACCAATTTGAGAGACGCTGGAGGAAAGGCTTTTCGAAACGATAGCAGTATATACTCCCTTTGGTTGTTTTGAACTCGATATATACTTTTCCATCCTGAAAGTGTGGATGGAAGGCAACTTTCGGCGCAATTTTCTTCATATCATCAATGTTTAGTTTCAACTTCGCCATAGATGGTTGAGCCGTTAGATCAATTGCCATTTCAACATTTCTTCCATACATCTTTAGGTCTACAAATATTCAGCATTTTAGTATCCTCACCTAAAAATTGACAATGAAGTACAGTACATACGACTCATGCATTGTGTTTGCGTTCTCTTCGCCAGTGGCTCGCCTTCCGACTCTGAACTATCAGTTATAGCTTTTTTAGGACGCTTATTTTTTGCTAGCGTTTGCTCTGATACATTCGCAGATTTTTTCTGAGTAGTTCGTGCCGATACGTTTTTAGGAAGCTGTTTAACGATTGATTTCAAGGGCACTTTTTGGGAAGCTCTACGCTCCTGGGAGTTTTCTGATGTACCAACCTTGATAATTGTGTCAAGCGGTTTTGTAAGTGGCCTGTGATTCAATTCACCTTCCTCACTCTTCTTATCGTCTAAAATTTCTAGGCCAAAGTCTTGAGTAACACATGCTCTACCACCACCATTGATGACTGGTACTGAGGATTTTGCAGCTTTATTGTGGCTACATTCGACTTCTTTTCCGGAGCTACCAGGGACGACGCTTTTACATTGTTTCTTTTTATACAATCTTTCTCCAGGCAGTGATTGAAGTTCTTGAGATTTGTACTTTAGATCATCCACCATTGTGTTAGAATGTTGTGACATGCTGAGACCCAGGTTTTTTTCACCATGCTTCTTTGGCCATGCCTGCTGTGTACGATGAATGTCTACTTGGCCCAGAAATCCTGGTGGGACACCTCTCTCGATTGGATTTGCTTGGTTTTCCTTTCTAGAGCGAATGATGCCCTTGGGACCGAACTTCCCTTGCTGAGATGTAGAAACATGAGCTCTAGGTACTGGGGTCCCTCGCGTACTCTGTAGACTCTCATTTTTGGCATTTCCCTGGTCAAGAAATTCCTGGGAAATGCTTTCCGATTGTCCAAAAGTCGCCAGAAATTTAGACTCTTGCTCACTATCATGAAAAGAAGGTTCTCCCTGAGGTGCCCAAGCTTGCTGAAGTGACATTGAATGACTTCCGGAGTTTCCCTGTTTCTGCTCGCTTGACTGATCATTGATCATTTCCGTGGCCCGGATTTTTGAGACCTGTTTGACTTGCTCCGATGACATAACGAAGGATCGGGAAAGCGTAGTATCCTGTCTATTAGCATGTACCTTGGTTTCTATCTTAGCATCAACTTCAACTTCTTTTGCTGATTGTCCCTGAAAAGATGAGTAGACAGGATCAAACTCATCATCGTTCATCGGGTAATTGAATGGTGTAAGATCGAATGAGCCATCTTCAACTTCCCTCAAGTATAGTTCTCCAGAAGCAACGCTTGAAGAGATGGATGAATTCGTTGGAACATTATCTCCTTCCATGTAGCATCTATCCCTTGCACCACACAGTAACTTTGCATCAATCTGCCGCTCACTCGGATCCTCATTGGTGGTTTTATCTGATGCATCTGATGCTAGTATATTGGTTTTCGTAAGCACTAAATGTCTGTTCTGGGGAGGTACTAAGCTGATGGGAATCGTCTTTGAAATCAGCTCGTGAGGTGTGATGGTTTCCTGGGTATATTTGTTAGAAGTCTCCATCTGTCTGTAATTACTCATTGTTTGCGGTTGCTCTATCTCAGAAGCATATATTAGTGGTCCAAGAGACACCCCTTTAGTGGCTTCTATGGACTTGGGGTTATCATCCTCAGAAGTTTGAGGGCTCCATTGTCGATCTGGATTGTAGGCTATGATAATTTCATTGAATGCCTCAGTAATACTTCTGTTCTCATAGTTTCCTGAAAACGCTTCAAGTTCTTCCTTCTTCGGCTTATAGGAAGTTGCTCCTACAGCGTCTGATGTGGTAACATTTGTAATCACGGCTCTCCCAGTCTGGGGGCTTTGATCAAATAGTGACCGATAGTGCATATCTCGTGGAGTGCGACTATCTGTTGTTATACTCATGTGAGTAGCGCACTCCTCACTATACCCTTCATGCCGGCCTTCCATTGTGAGGTGCTAAAGGCCAACCACAGACCGGATGGGGTAGTTAGGAGGTTCAATAGCAAGGACTCAGAGGAGATCAAAATTTAAGATTGCATGGAATCGAAGAAAAGTAGATGAAAGAGCAGACAGCCCGAGAGATGAAGTCTCCGTATTAGAAAGGTTGAGGGTATGAACAAGAAACTTAGAGGGGGAAATGAAGTGCCAGGGAGAGGGTGGCTTCCTTTTTACGATATTGAATTAAAGTAGACAGGACTAGGTGAATGGTGAGATATTGAAACTAGCAGCTCAAGTCCAATCAAATATAGAGAGCCCTACTGGAAATAACCAGCTGCATCATGTATAGCTTGGGGAATTGATGTATTAATACATCAATTCCCCGAAAAACCATTCTTTAGGGGTTATCATAAGTGTAGCATCTTGTCTTAAAAAACTTAGCGACAGCTTTTGAAAGTAGTATTGTTCTTTTCTTTTCATATAGGCATCTCTGAAGGTAAGTTGATATGGTAGCTATAGGGAGTGGCTCTTTTATATCTCTTTATAACGCCGCACTATGCAATGACCCGAACGCCTTGCTAATTTCAAAACGTTCCCCGATGTTTAAACTACTTTAAATCGGGACCAAATAGGTCCTCGGCCTCCTTAGCAACCTTCTCCCTCTCCATCTTCCTTTTCTTAATTACTTTTTCATCCACACCATCACCTTCCCTTTTTGCTCGTTGCAGAGCTACGAGATCCATCTTCTCAGGATTCCGGCATTTATTCAGCTTCCTTCCTAACGGCTTCATTTCTTTTCTCTCTGTTGCTACTTCCTCGTCGGTTCGGAATGGATTTACAGCACTGAGCATCTCGGCGCAGCTTGTAATCGTTACAAGTACCCTCGCCTTGATATCACTACCTGTTGTACTGGGTGGAAGTTTCGAAGAAATATACCACTCAATAAGTTCGCGATCCACGATACACAGAGATGCCATCATTATTTGACTTGGTGTGAAGTGAAAATAAACGTCCGTGATCGAGGCAGATATTTTGAGGTATTCCCTTGCCTTTCCGTGGGCAATCATGACTCTCTTTTCCATATTATGCGGTCTAGGCAAGAGTCTTTCCCTCTCATTACTAGGTAGCAGGGCGAAATCATGTTTTGCTATTGCCAGCAATTCCATGACTGCTCCTTCTAATGCTCTGAAAGGGTGTCGCACGTCAAAAGTAAAACGGAGGCCCTGTGTCAAGAGGAATTCCAGGGCAAGCACATCTTCCGCTTTTGTATTTGGAAGTTTCTCTGCAAACTTAGTGAGGCGGAAATAATGGTTTTCGGTCTTTGTGGCGAAGAATAGGGCAGTCTTGAGAATGTCTGCGGGGCTATATGTCATGACTGAATTGGTAATATAGAATCTTTTTATGTATTGCACAGCTGTAGCCTAACACTCAAAGTAAGGTCTCGTTAGCTCCAAATTCTTTATATAAATGTTAACCCAGCTCGGAATTCTCACCTTTACGTCAGTGCCTAGGTCTAAGAAGTTTCCCAACTCAAGAGCTTGTCTGCAATAAAATGCAATCAACTTTTGCTCTTCCTCAACCGTTAAGCACTCAACCTCACCATCCGGAACTACGACTTTGATATCGCCGTTTTCGAAATCAGGCGTATCTGAAGAGCGAGCGCGCGTTTCACGAATGCGGTGGACAGCAGCACGAACTCGAGAAGCGGCATTTTGATTAGTCTGCATGCGCTGATCAAGTAGGGACGATGGCGTAAAAGACCACAGTCGAAACTGAGTCGAGGTTCTGTACCTCTCGTCTTCCGACATATTCAAGCTAAGAATGTACAGGAAGAGAAATCATTCTTGCAAAGCGAAATATCTAGAGTCTGAATGTTGAAGTTCAAGATACTCAGCCTTGTTTCGGCCTTGGCAAAACCACAAAGTGTCTTGCTTATGTAATTCCCATTCAGTTTCCACCAACCGGTGGAGAATCCCTCTAGGTACAGAACTGTTCGATTGAAAGAAAATAGAGCTTGTGTTGAGGTTAGATATGTTTCATAAGATTCACTCAAGACGCTTTTTGGCTAGCATAAATAATATCCAAACTAGGTTTTATTGCTTAGCAGATATTGCCCCAAAAAGAGATGTATAGTCTACTGACCTTGGAATTGTAGAAGCATAAAGTTCGGTTCTTTTATTATTAATGCACACTGAAACAATATCTCCATGGACAAGTACCAATACCAACCTCTAGTGTATTCTGATTCAATCAGGCTTGTGGTACTCCAACCTGCTGCAAGCTTAGAGGCTAGAATTGAATGCTTCCTCATACCTACAACCCTGAGTGCGTGTGAAAATGATGTTGTTGAGATATATTCCGCCTTATCGTACGTCTGGGGTGATGCAACCGATACGAGATCAATCTCAGTGGAGGGAAAAGACTTCGAAGTCACTGCTAACCTAGAGGCGGCATTACGGCATATGCGAGATCCCCAAAGACACCGGCGATTGTGGGCGGATGCAATATGCATTGATCAAGGGAATGAGGATGAAAAAAGCAAGCAAGTAAGTCAGATGGGAAGTGTTTACAAATATGCTCAAAACACAATCATATATTTGGGGGAATCTACAGAAAGCTCCGACCGCGTCCTACGATCTCTTCGATCACCTAATGCCATATATAAGTAAGTGAACTCCTGATTAACCAGCATTTCAACATATAAGGCATCCGTATCATTAATCAAGATATGTCTCCTAAATGAATCTGATTTCTGTAGCGATCCAATAAACGCGCAAGACTTGAAGACGCTCCTAGAACGACCGTGGTTTACTCGAGTTTGGATTTATCAAGAGCTTATGTTCTCACGTGAGCCATGGATCCAGGCTGGTCTGCAACGAATTCGATGGAACCAGCTTCGTCTAGGTGTGCGTTCTCCATGGGATCTGCATAGGATGGAGATAGAGCCTTATCAGATATTTCAAACACTAGCTACTGAGCGAGACATATTCAATCAAACCTCGAATTATGCTGTGGAAGATGACTTCCCTAAGTCTCTTCTCAGGATACTGGACGCAAGAAGAGGTCTCGGAGTCTCCGATCCTCGTGATATGCTCTTCGCCCATTTGGGAACCCTCACTGAAGTTAATGGAAGTAGGGAAGCATTGAAGAATAGTTTGATCAGTATAGACTACCGAAAGAGTGTAGGTGAGGTTTATGAAGACATAGTGAGATACTTTATTCAGGTTACTGGCAAGTACGTGATCTGTGAAGGTTCATTTACCACGATTACTGTGATGTACTTGTACTAATTGGAGGCAACAGTTACAGCGTGCTGTCATATGTTGGAGCTAAATTGGATAACTTGCCTATGGCTTCGTGGGCTCCAAATGTAAGTATTTCGGAAACTTCTCAGGTCATACTCTACCCAGACATTCGGTGTGGTTTTTAGATGACAAAATCATCACTAAGTTAGGAAAGCGAAGAGGTTAACTACTTCAATTTGCTGTTGCACATGTAGAGAAGCCGCTGATAGCTCGGCTTATAGTGGTCGTCCAAAGCGCCGCCTCATCCGTATCGTCGACTTCGAGAATCACTTGAGACAATTCTTGCTCGCTTTGATAAATTTACTAAGATCGAATTGGAGAGGGGCCATGGTAATATTACCGAGCTGATTATGAAGGAGTGCTCTTCCAAATTAGAGCAACCTTGGACTAGCTTTCCTCTCTGGATCACAATATCTGTACTTGCCTGCGCTGGTATCTCTCTTGGTACAGTTTCTCAACTTTCGGAAACAATTACCAAAGAGCAAGCATCTTTCAGCTTCCGTATTAATGATATAATTGTTACTGACACACCAGTTTCGTACAAGGAAGCAGCTCGTTATGTGTTTGAACATTGGCATTCTGTCCTAGGCCCTCAAATGCTGAATGTTTATAAGCCACTTGGTTCTGAAGCTCCCTTATTCAGTTCTCGGTCTATAATACACTTGACTGATAGAAGTATTCGTGCTGCATCTGGTGATGGTATTCCACAATCAGTTGGTATGTATGCACTCACCATCTCTCTTTTCGATATAATCTAGTCAAGGTCATCGTATGGCAAGCATAATTGGTCATCTCTTTAACAGCTCTTGTTTATTTCTCCGGAAATTCTAACAATTATACATTTCCCCAAAAGTAGTACTAATGTGACAAAACTAGGAATGCAAGGACTTCAGAAAATAGCCGCACATCTTTTTCTCCATGCAACACAGAGGAATAACAAATACTATCCACACTTCTTACAGGGGAGGCGATTTGGTGTTCTAGGAGATGGAACACCTGTATTGGTTCCAGAATGGGCGTGTATAGGAGATACAGTTTGCATGCTACTTGGAGATTTAACAACCCCGTTTATTCTACGGCAACGAGAGTCAGATGACATTTGTGACTCGGATGTTTTGACCGATCAGATCCGAAAGAAGATGTCAGTGAAGCCAGATACGCCGGTAGAAAATTATGAGTTTATTGGTGAAGGCTTCGCAGATGGGTGGATTTTCTCAGATAGGGCACAGTGGACGCTCAAATATGAGGGAGGCCAAGCTTCAAAGCCGAGAGTTTTCATCATGCGCTGATGGGATAGCCTCAGGAACAGGAAATTACCAAGTGAAATTTGTTTTCCAGACTAAACGACAGGGTTAGATCATAGTTCTACAAAGCGATGAAATCTAAAAGAAAATTCGTGATAACTAAGATGAGGTCGGAAGACTTGAAAGTGAACATAAAGGGTTGCTAGTATTTTCTCACTATGCTGTATTGACACTCCAGCATCCCAAGTCTTTACCGTAAACACCACATCTTATCTTATCAACTCGTTAGTAAGAGTCTTCCATTTTAACATTTGTTTCTGTTCACGATATTTGCAGTAGTATTTCTGCATAGTAGCTTGCTACTCTATTGCTTACACATGTATACCTGAAGCAATGGCTTTGATAAAAGCGCGCTTAACATGTGTGTAGTAAAGCTTGGAGCACGGAGTTTGCAATCTAAACTACACTTTGCGAAATGAGCTTAATGCCTTGCCATCCCGTCTGAGGATCTTTAACCTTCATACTTTACTATTAGTGAAACACCACAAGAGAGTATTGCGCCTGATATTCTGTTCTGTTAACTCTTGTATATAAAGAAAACTCTCGTTTTTGAAGGTGCGCGGGAACCATAGAAAACACGCCATAAACCTGACTCCCAATTGTTTCAGATCACTAAACATATGGAGGCCAATGAACCACGGCGAAATGAAAGACACATATTTGGCTTAGCTTTAGCGTTGACTCCTATCGTGTTAGAATGCTGGAGAAAACATGAGCCAGTATACCATATATTTTGGGTCTTTTGGGTGATTTTGAGGTCTCACTTTCCAGAAAATTTGAAGACGGCATACTCTTTCGAAATAGTGATGACTATCTTAAATGAGTTGGTGCGCTTCTTTGCAAGAAAGATCAATAATTCACAAGTCCCAATCATGTCTTTATAGTGATCCATTATGTTCCATATGTACAAGCTGCATTGATGTCATCCTCCTCTAGTGATGTCCTTCACCATGGCCACCCTCTGCATGTCCATGATCATCGTTTAAGAACATGTATTCATAACCGCAATACGCCGCGAAAGCCACTGTTGCTATGCCCAGTCCTGGAAAGCTTCCCCTAAATCGATTCGCCCGAGTGAATGGTCCTGTATAACGCCATGCCTCCCTGGTTGTATGTTAGATTTTAGGCAATTGCCTCGAGGATTTGACTCACGCTCTCGCCCAAGGATCGTTCTTGGGAGTGCCTGATGAGGCTACGAATGTTTTTGGATCAAAGCCTGTGAGGTTTTGCCGCGCACTGCGTACACTATGGTCGCGTTAGCAATTGGCCTATAATTGTCAATGGTGGCTATTTAAGATGACGCACCTTGTAAAACGCATTTTTGATATTGTGATTCCCCCTCGGTTGTATCGTCTTAGAATGAAGAGTAGAAGCTGAGGAGCAATGTTTGAGGTCTTGTCGTCGACCCCAGCTCCTTAGCGTCTTGCTCCGGAAACCTTATTTAAGCGCCTAAGCGACGGAATCCCGCCAGCCCTGTGAGACTTCCTGAGCTCACTCAACGAAAGCTCGAGACAAACAACCGAGAAAGTGATTATCCAACCCACAGACAACAACAATTCCGACTACCAATATTCATAGCTACCTAGGCATCTGATATTGAGGCACAAAACAAGTACTTGTACTACGACGCTGCGCCCGATGAGAACCGCAAAGCATCCTCCTCGACCTTTCTGGATTAGCATACATAGCACACAAAAACATGGCTCCGCCGCAACATCCTCAGCGTTTCGGCGCGCCCAATAACAACCTACCCCCTCATTATCAACAACAGCAGTATCCTTCTCACTCCCAATCTGGCCTTCCACCGCCGTCGCTGGGCGGTGCCAACCCTGGCTTCATGAACGTAAACTCGATGAATGGCAATAACCCATTCTCCATGAACGGAAACGCGCTCAGCATATCAGGTGGCTTTGGCGCAGCTGGATTAGGTATGGCTGGAGGGACTGGTCTTGCCAGTCAAGCTGCGCAAATGGGATTTGCGGCCGCGGGCCAACATAATGGAATGGGCGAGTCAGGAGGACCTAGAGGGGCTGCAAAGCCACCTAGGATACGTGATGTCTGGAAGCATAACTTGGAGGAAGAAATGGCGTTACTGAGGCAGTTGGTGGAGCGGTATCCATACATCGCTATGGTGAGCTGAAATATCTACGTGAGTTGATCAACATGGCTAACATCAGCCTAGGACACCGAATTTCCGGGAATAGTCGCGCGGCCTATGGGAAATTTCATGAGTAGCAGTGACTATCACTACCAAACTCTGCGACTCAATGTTGATATGCTTAAAATAATTCAACTTGGAATCACGCTTTTCACGGAAGATGGGGAAACACCTCCAGCGACTGAAGAACTACCCCAGTCACAGGGTTCCCGAAAGGCATTAGTACAAATTCCACATACCTGGCAATTCAACTTCGAGTTCTCCATGGAGAACGATATGTACTCTGAGCCATCGATAGAAACCCTTCGTGTAGCAGGCGTAGAATTGCAAAGGCTCGAACGAGATGGAATCGACCCTAAGAAGTTTGCCGCTCTCCTTCAAACCTCTGGCCTTGTGATGGATGATAATGTACACTGGATATCCTTTCACGGAGGTTACGATTTCGGATACCTCACAAAGTTACTATTTGTCAATGCTATGCCGGAAAATGAGAGACAATTTGATGATCTTATGAAGAAATACTTCCCTACAATTTATGATATCAAGTTCCTCATGAAGAGGGCAAGCAAGCAGCATAACATGGGCCAGCTTACCCCCTCAGGGCCAGATACTGTCGACGTACTTTCCAGGTTCGATCAAAAGTCGTCGTTAGAATCCTTGATCGAGATCTTGAAAATCAAACGAACAGGACTTGCTCATACAGCCGGGTCGGATGCCATGTCGACTGGCAAAGTCTTCTTCAAGATACGGGAGCGGATATTCGGGGGAGAAATTCCTGAGGAGCACGTTGGAAAGGTATGGGGTCTTGGCTTCCCAGACCATAACCCTGCCCACCACACTCCTCAGAGTTACTCCCAACATCAAGACAACCACAGCGCGCCCAACCAAAATGGAAATTCCTATGCTAATGGTGCACCTAGCACGCCGGATTCGAGGACCAGCCAGGCTGTCGTCGCTGGTGCCTCAACGCCATTATCGACAAGCCATGCAACGACCACTGGGGCTGGAAGCAACTCCACCATGGGCGGATTCAGCGCATTCAACTTTGCAAGCACCCCTAAATAGAGAGTCTTGAATCCTTTACTGCGAGACATACTGTTTTTTGTAAATGACTGGTTAGTTCGCGGGGCTTGGAGCGGAGTTTGTGGAACAGGATTTGCTGAAACGTGGGGAGTTCTCATGGTATTTTCTGTTACTGTACAGTATGTGATAGAAGCAATGCAAAATGCTTCGCCAGCGGAAATAATTGGCTTGGATCACCATCAAAAGAATTGTGAAATGCACTATGAATTTCAGGATTGACACTTGCAAAACTTGTAACACCGTGACGAATTTAAATACCAAGCTATGTGAGAGTTGTGCAATGCCTGAACTGGATTATTATCAAATCGCTACTCTAGTCAGCCTACTCTGTGTAATTATGCAACACCATCTTCCTCTACTTCATCTTACGTTAGTAAGACTGTAATTGTTTAACAATTGCCATAATGATACATACAGAGGTTACCACATTTCGAAGCATCACAATATGCAGAAAGAACATCGCTTGACACCTTGTCCCCAGAAATTCTCTAGTATTCGTCAAGATAATTTTATGCCCACCTCATCTGTGAAATAGCTGTCCCATAACTCCCTTATTCCCCCCCTTTTGGAGTATCGCCATAATTCTCAAAATTATCCTCCCGATAAGGGAAGAAGTAGATCTGATGTCCTGTCTGTCCTATGCGTGCACATAAACAAACACACCGCCTTGACACAGAAAATTTCAAATTTCATTAGGTATCCAATCCTGGGCCATCACCCCAAAAAGTGGTAAAAGTGGCTGACCACCATACATACATACATACCTCCGACCATCCGTGCCTTTCTTACATGCTACACTCACTCCCAGGAGGAAACCAAAACCGTAACCAAAAAAAAATGCCCTCGGACGGAATCGAACCGGCAACCTCGTCATTACTAGTGACGCGCTCTACCATTGAGCTACGAGGGCGAATTTTGTCTAGCCATTTTCGTAATGTAGTCTATATACGGGGAAGAAAACCTTGGAGGTGGGAAAGAGAAGCAGAGAAGTGGGGCGGGTGGATTTTTTTAATAAGCAAGTGGAAATTGCAGGTCGGATGAGAAATTAAAGAGCTGGACTGTTTCTGTACAATGATTTAGAGGATTGTATCAGGTACATGATTCATAGGGTAACGGTGTTGGTTTACATGTCTACGTCTTTTTAGGATATGAAAGACGTGATGGAGATAGAATTTCCGAGGGTTACTTTAGATAGCTCATCCTATTTTCTACCTAGCGAACTACCTATGTGACGAATATGAACGCGCTCTTATTAAACGCCTTGATGGCTTCCAATATTAGAATCAACATACACCTTAGCTAGCATCCTATAGATTCTCACTTTCTCATTTTGGTGATCTCAAACACCTTGGTCAAGCCGTCCACCACTGTCTCCACATTCATGGTGACCAGGGGCATCTTCTCGAAGCTACCTTCACGCATGATAGCTACCAGCGCCAGGTACTTATTGACTTCACGTAGCATTATCGGACGTTTCATATCCGTCAACACAATGGCGCTCTCGGCATCTAAACAAGCTACCTGATCTTCAAGCTTCTTGTTCCATGGCTCTCCTTCCAAACTCTCAACATACTCTTGCGAGCGAGGATATCCGTAAATTTCTGAAACGTCGACAATGACATCAATATAATCGCTACAGATCTCGTAGGAAGGCATATCGACGGGCGAGGAATCAGTTGCGATGTATATCTTGGAGAGCACGTCAAAGAGATAAGCTTTTTCGAAACGACAGCTACGGCATAGATCGTTGAGGAGTGCTTCGAGAGTTGGGAGGTGGGGAATCAGCTTCTGGATGACCTTGCTGAAGGCTTCAAAGATAGAATGGTTGTAAATAGATGTGAGATGGAAGTTGATTGGTGCATTTTCGACGCCGTGATCTGATAATTCGTCCTGGATTCTTTGCATGATGTCCCTTTGGATATCAAGCTTGTAGTCATCGGACAAACCGTCAACTTTGTGAATGAAGACTTCGATATTGATATTAGGATACGAGGGTTGGAGATTTAGGATTGTGCTATTGAGTCGGTTGATCGCTTCTAAGTAGTCGTCTTGGGCATCAATGACCCATATTAGAGCACCGATTTCGCCAAAAATTGCATCGAGATCGAAAGAAGGGTCCATGAAGTCGACCTGTCCGGGGAAATCCCAGACCTGGAAGTCCATAAAGGAGCTGGCTTGTCAGTTACGTTAAGTATGCTCGATAGCGGCAGGACTTACTGCATTGAATCCTTTGAGATTCTAGCTGTAGATTCCAAGAACAAGGTCTCATTCGGTGGCATCTTGTGGAATACCACACTCGAAATTGACGACTTTCCGCTTCTGATTGGAGTTAGTGACAATTTGTATTTAGCATCTATAGATCTTACCTTCTTTGACCCATCAGGAGTAATCTCGGTTTTCCTTGCGCCACGGCAGCAGGGCCAGGTGCTATTTCAGGAGCCTTGGTAGCATCTTTCTTCTGGACTTCGAGGCGATTCTGTTCGTGAACACGTTCAAGATTTAGCTGGGCTGGACTAATGTGACGCACGGGTCCCTGGCGAGGAGGACCGTTATATGATCGATCCAACCTTGTCCTTCGCCGCCCAGATTGTAAAATAGGCATTGAGACAAAAAGAAAAGTAGAGGTCGCGGTATGGCGAAGGTCAAGAGATCCAAGCGCGACTTTGCGAATGGAGGTCCAGAAATATCAAGTGAAGAGGAACCGCCCACTTGGCGGATTCAATTTCTCTTCTAAGACTACCCTAAACCTGCGCCGCAGAAACAATTACTCTGAAAGGTTGTTTGCTAAACTACTACCGAGCAATGCTCAATGTTTTAGTTGACGCGGAAGCCAGAGTTTCTGCGTCGGATACTGGAATATGGTATACGGTTACTCACTGAGAGGTATACCTCAGATGACCCATATCTGTATTCTGTGGTCCAAGCAGCAACCAGATGACATGCAGAGTAAGGCATCTGAAGAAAAGACTCGGACAGCAAAAATATTATCGACGCGAGAACGCAAAAATGCAACTTAGCATCGAACAATTAGAATAGACCGCACTTTCGGGATTGCATATGATCTATCTGGAATGATGTATTGGCTACACAGAAGTACTGAGTGCAGGATGATACATGGCAGAGTTTTGAGCATATCTCTATAAAGATCTGCTGTCTTAGAGTGGATGGGGGGGGGATATGGAGAGATATTCGGATATTGTAATATACTTTGAGATGCGTTCATAGTGCGCAGGCCTCGCAAGGTGCATTACCAAGGATTGGAAAAACAGATTGTTGCAAGAAAATGAACTCATACCTCCATGGCTCCCAGTTGGTAAGAGTTCAGGCTCACGAAGAGCTATCCCCCTGCTGGGCTGAAATCGACGAAAGTAGAACCGGCTACCCGTGATGCTGCAGGATACTGTACTCGTTTGCTAACTGTTCAATTGCTATTATGATTCAATCAGCTAGATAAAATTTCCCTGATGTGTTGTCAGTCCTTGTATTCGCCAAATCAATAGGACTAGGGGTAACAGCATATGTGACTTGCCTATCAAAGCCGCTCTGAGATAAGGATGAGATTGCTGATGGTGGACAGTCAATCAGAACAGAACAATTACTCAGTTTGTATGAACGTTCTAATTAATGTCAGGCTATAGCGAGAGCCAGAGCCACAGCAAGCTAGGTGGGTCAACAAGGAGGATTGTGAATGGGGGAAATATGTTGTGATGGTGAAGGTAATGAATGGCTGCTGCTCAAAGTGGAGGAGGATGCATGAATCTGGTTGTGCGCTGGTTGGTTCCCCGCCAAGAATAAGTGGGTACTCCCGAGTATGTCTTGTAGCAGACATTTTTTGTGGGCAAAGCCGCTATTATAGATCAGTTTACACATACTATTGTCAAGACACGAAGTCTAATTGTCTCTCGTTGGTGAGACTTCTCATAAATATATACTGCTTTGGTTGTTGATCTCAAAACTTATCAAAGCGCCTACTCTACAGATTTTGAAAATGCCTTTTACTACTGTGGCGGCAGCTTGCATGCTGCCCTAGTGTTTGTACCTTGCCGCGAGACGCAGTGTATTAGACTGTAGCATACTCATGTCTGCGATAGATAACCGGCTTGGGCTGCTGCTGCAAAGCACAACGTTACCTATAGAGTTTATTTTATTATGGAACGTGTGAAGTGGTTGTAGATGATGAGGTCTAAAAAATAATCAATCGCCGTGTGAAAGATGCAGAACTTTCACTTTGTTCTCCTAACAATTCATATTCCAAATAGATAACCGGGCAAGATACTGCTATGTCAAAATTTCTTTGGCCTTCACCATGTGGCCTCTCATGCCTTGTTCTATGATTCCTGAGCCAAATAAAACCTCTCTAGTAAGCCACGCAACAGGTGAGGTTATTGTGATTTTGAACCCATTCCGCTACAGTGCATCATTCTCGACCCAGCCAGCATATCATGTTGGATAACTTTAGTACTAAATCCGTAGTACAAGAAGTACTACATGCTCTAGCACCTTTCAGAACGAGGCCCTTTACCAAATATCCACGCACTGAAGCTTTTTCTCCGCCCTAGTTTGTCGGCTGTTGCAAGTCTGTCGTCATAATTATTCCTCTCTCTTGAGATAGGGGGTGGTGGGGATGCCCCGTCATCGCTCTCAGGAGGAATAACTATTACCTCATGATGAGTCGGAAGATTGCTTGCAGCCTTTAAGTTATGCATGGACTTTAGACCTTGATTGGGATCTGTTTTGGAGGTAGAAGCGTTGCAGGCTTTAAAACTTGCATGTTCCGCCTTCGCCTTCTTTTCCAAAAACGTAATTTCATCTCGTAGAGTCGTCCCATTCGTTGCAATGTTGCTCTCTGCCAGGATCTCAAACTTGACCAAACCGCGTCCTGGCAACACTCCAATGCTTTCTTGCAAATGGTTTTGTAAGGCTGCAGCGTTATCGCTATTGAATACTGGCTCTAGATACTGCCTAATACTCGATACAGTTACTACATACGCTGGGTCAAATGAGCCGCCAAATAAAAGGCATGAGGTGTGCTGGACCGTCAAAACTATGGAAGACTCGGGGCATTGATAGAGCTCAGCAGTGCAGGCAGATAAACCAGTCATGAATGAGTATTCGTCGGGTATCTGAAAGCTGTTAGACATCCGTCGAAAGAGTCATTATGTAGTCTCTTAAGTGACCTACTATGACATTGGTTTTAATATCAATTGCCACAATACATTCTATTGCAAGTCGTTTTCGGGTCGTTGCCTGAGCTTCCCTATGAGCCAAAATATGATCATAGGACTGTTTGACTTGTCCTAGCTCTTGCTCTTCTGGTATGAAAGTGTATCCGTCATCATTTATATCACCCAAAGAAATATGCTCGATCTGTGGTATATTCTGATGAACTAGGCGGTTGGGTGTGTAGATGTCGTCAAACAAGGGCTCGCAACCAAATATTTCTTGTTCAGTAATTGCTGGTGAACGGGGTGATCTTTCCAAGGTCCTCCTTCCCGTACGAGACACAGGCCGTGGTTTCTTTCCATGTAGTGACTGTACGTTTGCGAGTTGGGATGATCCAGGAGTGTTTCCAATGACCTGTTCGAACTGGGACATTTCAACAGCTTGTATCTGTGAATTCTGTTATTGGCCACGAGACAGTGCGAAACAAGCTGGACTCTGATTGGATTATTGTGGGAATAGCTTCAACACAATATCTAAATGCACACAAACCCGTGATGAATTTATTTATACGTAATTGTATGCTTGTTAGCAATGACAAGGACGAATAGTAGAGAAATAGCAAACAGTGGTAAGTATTAACAGTGCCGAAATTCCCAAAGTTAGACATGTTTTTAAGCTGGATGCGGCTATCAAAAAGGCAGCCACAATCAACTCCATCAGGTCAAGGTCCCGTTTTTAGACCATAGGCACGGGGCTCGAGCGCCGTCGAGTTATTATCTCGAAAAGCAAGCAGAAAGAGAAAAATAGAAATGGCCGATAGAGTTTGCGGAGCTCCCTTAGAGAAATCCGAGAGCAGGTATGTTTCTAAGTAATTCCTCTATATGTACAACATCCCCTTAGAGATCATTTCGTAGATCAGACCTTCCGTTGGAAATCATTACGCGCACGAGCCACCAGACTTCTTATTGGCCAAGGAGCTTGATCCATTAATAAATCAGGCAGGGTGAATCTTGGCAGACTAGTATTTGACGTAGAGAGTCCGAGAGAGTTGTCGTGTTCTGTACAGCAAATTAGCTGGATTCTCTTCGAGTTTGTACCTAAACTTTCACTCGGGCACTGTTGAAGATAGAAAAAAAATGTAAGCTCAAACAGGACTGAATAAAAATTGGGGCAATAGAAAAATATTCAAATTTTGTGCCCACTGTAATAAATAACGCTATAGCCACAATATTCGATACCTCGTCCCTCCATTCTAAATTATAGACCTATTTAGCTCAGTTTTAAATAAATTCTTCCTCCTCTAAATTCTTTTACGATCCAAAACTATTTCTTCTCTTCCTGCCATCCCTAAAAGAAGCTGCGTTAACTGGCTGTCAACGCGATATATGGTGCTCTATACATATGTAGTGTGCCTGTAATGATCTAGCTCTTGTAAATTTAAATCCCCTTCTTCGTCTTCTGCTTCACGATGGAGTCTCTCTCCGCCAGCAAAATACTGATTGCACCCACTGGTCCTGAGATCAAAGTATAAGTGACAATCCTCTGAGCCAGCTTCCACCCGGCACCTTTATTATTTAGTCCCTCCATCGTGCTTTGTGTTGCTGCATCTCGATACAATACAGACATCCACAATAGAAGAGCGGCTGAGCCAATATATAAATCCCATTGCAAAAAGTTCAGAGCGCCAGCCGTAAGACCAGAACTTTTGGGATTAACATCAGCCCCGTAAGGTACGAACACATCAGTAAAGGTACTTTTTAGGAGATGGGTCAAGATTGGGGAGTATCCAAGAAGTGTTGTGGGCGAGAGACGAATAATAGCGAGAACTGGGATGTGTGTTATCATGCATAGCGCAAAGACGAATCGATAAACTGGTGCAGCAGCATCAAGATATGATTCTCCATGAGTTTTAGTGGGTGCACCGGCATCGGCTTTGGACAGCGGGGAAGCCGGGAAGCAAAGAAGCGCAGTGTTGAGTGGATTATAACAGTCCAAATGGGAAATGGTTGCCAGAACGCTATGAACTGTTGGTGAGTAGTTGCAGATACCGGCAAGCACATTAAGGTCGTAGGAATGATATAGCCAAGGAAGAGCGAGATTGGAATGATTGCCAAATCCAAGGTCGGAATCAGAAGAACGTTGGTGTTTTTCTTGCTTAGTTGAGCGGTGGGAGAGGTAAGGAGATGGAGAAATAGATATAGTGGCACGGTCACAGCAAAGGAGACGTTCTGAAGGATGAATCCCACTGTCCCAATACTACTTCATATCAGGGATGGTTTTTCGCAGGTTTTGAACTAAAACTCACAAACTAATAATCTTCCCTCTGTTCCCCAATCTCAAACTCTCCATCATCAGCAATGCCCAAGCCCCACCAAACTGTCCCGCACCAAGGATCGAGAATAACATCAGTTCAGGATTTTTACCATCAACAACTGGTGAGAAGAAAGTGACAAGAATCTGGAGCTGATGATCAATTGGCGTAATTCCAGTATATTGTCTTAGAAGTGGTGCTGTTGACCCTGGGAACAAAGCATTATTCTGTTTGAGTAAACTCGTAATATCAACAAACAGGCCATTTCTGAATCCAAGGACCCAAGTTCCATAAGCACCAACAATGGAGAGAAGGGGAAGCACAACCAGGATTATGGTTCGAAAGTGGGACATATTGTGTATTGCTATAGGAGTCGTAATTTGAGCAAATAAAAAGCATGTCGTCGTTACAAGCTCAGTTAGCGGAAACCCCAGACAACCTATTAACACGTGACAATATCAAAGCTTGAGTCTCCAAAAGATCACGTAACAACCATCACAATTGCCATGTAACCCATGAAGAAAACCACAGCTGAGCTAGACTGAATTACTTGAACAATTGAATTTTCTTCTTCTAAATCACTCGGGTTTGCAGGCGGAGGTGGCGACTTAAGGTAACTGTCTCGTTCATAGAATAAACATTCGCTATATCTTTTCTAATTTATATTTAAGCTGAAAGCTAAACAATATAGCTGTAGCATGAATGGAATGTCCATAGGTATTCTTTATTAATCGTTAAATATGCGAGGCGATATCAAAGAGTGGCCACTGAGGAGGTTCCAACTGTACAGCTTGAAGGAACTTGACCGCGCCAGAAAATACCAACACTATGCCACAATAATACTATTTCGAACTTCCAACTCAGAACATGAAGACTGTTAGTCATCTTAAATTCAGGTATTTAGGAAGCGAGGACTATTGAACCCTGTTTCAAGTTAGATTTCCTAATCTTGCTCGAGGGCGCAGCTATCAGAAGTATTACCTTAGAATTGATTATACGATAACGCAGAAAGTGGTACCAACCATGTATTGTAGCAAGCAAAATTCGCGACACCCATTGCTGTCTCGAATCCAGAAAAGGGTCTCACTTTTCATACATGTCAGTCTCGGGAATAAACCTTATATTAGAGATCATTGACATATAGCATTTTGGTGGCTCGGATTCAAGCCATGTTTTTGATTCAAGCCATCATTCCGAGGTAGCTGAATCGTAAACATTGGCCTCCTGATTCCTCTCAGGTCCATTACTAAGAGCTCTGAACACGGACACACACATACCTCAATATGAAACAATTCCAACTTGATCATGGCCTTATCAGTACAGCCTGAGAAGCTCCTGTATCACTTCATGCTGTCATGTAGGAGATGCGCTCGATACCATTGTCATATCTGCGTTGGAAATAAACCGACATGGGAGAACTGATGTTGGCCAATGAGCGAGTGAGTAAGTGTATTGTCGTTTCATAAGTAAGCGCTGGGTATTATTTTTGACGCTGTGAATGCACGCCTCGCCAATCATCGTCCATCTCAAAATAGCCTTCGTGCGGAGAGTGAAGCGAACAACCCCTTTAACCACCAACGACGTCGCTCATCATCACACTCTCACCAACGTCCCCCATAATCCCATGCAGATCTGACTGGCCGTGCACTATCCACGGCGGCATCAGGGGCCTTACGGGAACGGAACAGGAAACGATCTGAGGACTGGGGCGTCGCAGCGTCTAACCTGCGGGAGCTGGACTATTTACCGACCAACCCTGACTTCTCCTGACGACAAGGCTACTTTTTCGTGGTAGCCCTAAATATACTTGCACGCAGGTACCTACGCTATGAACTGCGAGTTTTCCTATTTATGTCTCAATATCAGCGTCTATCTATGCTCGCCTACAAGTAGTACTTGAATGTTTCGTTTCCTCCTTTCTTGTTCAATAGCAACCATCTATTCTTTCTTCTTTCCAGATTGATCCAGTCGAGCATCACTTTACTTTCTAAAACGTTCTTTCATCCATCCAATCCTTCTCTCGCTCTTTAAGTTTCAAAGCAAATGCAACTATTTTCCAAAATGGCAGACACAAAACCTCAATTCACCACTGACTACCAAGAGTCCCAAGATCAACACAGCGAGTTTGAGACTCGTGGTGGCATCGACCGAAAGGCTTCGGGAGTATCTCGTGTTGCAGAATCCGCCAGACTCGGCCTCACGGTGCTTGCGCTGCTGGTTGGCATCACTATGCTAGGGACTGCGGCAACCACTCTCCAGGTTTATAATACCACAAGCCTAACCACTGACTTCCGGTTATCGCCATGGCCTCGAGAGTTTGATCTCCGCCCTACTATTGCCCTTGTCACATGCGGAGCAATTGTATTCGTTGCTAGCACCATCTCTATGATTGCGGGCAAAATACAAGCTGTAAGTATTTTATATCTCCATTATATGAGATAAAGTTAATCAGTAATAGGTCCGAAAGAACCCCGTCGCTCACAGCATCGCGGCATTCGTCGCCCCATCTATTTGCCTAATAGCAGGACTGGTCGGCATGTCTTTCTACTATGGCGTTAACACTTCGACCAAAGTATATTCACTCCAAGCTTGGACATGCCAATGGTCATCTATTAGCATGGAGATGAAGCCACACTGGGGTACTTTGTGCAAGGAGAGCAAGACGGCGCTTTATCTCTCGGTTATAATAATCCCGCTAGAAGTCCTAATCTTGACAGCTGCGGTCTTTGGTGCACGCAAGGCGAAGCAGAATGTTGCCATGAGAGAGAGGAAGGGTAGCCCTGCTATGTCTTAGGTGACTCTCAACACTTACCAAGTAGACTAGCGAACGGTAAGGAATGAGGACATAAGATGCGTATATGACCAGGAGAGTCTTTCTTCAAGAAAGAATTGGAGTTATTGTAATTGGTAGATATTGGAGTTGCATGGATAAGGTTAATATCAATGTAGATGTCTTTGGTATAAGTACTAGGACATTGTTCGTTGTGCAATGATATGTTACAGAGAAGCCTTAACAACTGAAGGCGACGAACCCCTCGCTCCCATAAGACAACGGCAAGATATCCACATACGGAGTAAATGAGTAAGCGAAAAGCCCAACTGGTTCGAGAAACCATGAGCCAAACAAGGATCTGGTATCTGGTGTATGCTGCTACTATCGAAGTTATCTTGCATATTTATTAGGCATCTTATCAATATGAATGAATAATTTAGCTCTTCTCTTCAGGTGAGACTTGCTTGCTTAAGAAATGATTGGAAGTTTGGTACCATTCAAGAGATACCCCTTGCTTGACAATCTCGGAGAAGTTTAATTGCTCCTTTGCTATTAATACGGCTCTCTTTTTCACATACTTATGTTCTTATGAGGAAGGTCAACCCAATAAGAAAGCAGTCACAGACATCATTCTAAGAGGTAATCGTAGCCATACTAAAGTCTTGCATTGTTGCTTAATAACGAGTGTACTGCGGAGTGCAAATGATTCCACCAAAGCACTTGCCACAAATTTAAGGAAATATATCACATTCCACCAGTAACACTAACCGCCAAATCGTAATTCTAAGTTCTCTCTCGATTTGCGCTCTCAACCTCGCCAACAACTGGGGTTACTCATCAACTATGTGGTGTTTACTCCTCTCCCAACACAGCTTTACGATCCGCTGCTTCAACCTCCCGGGTATACGGGGAGATGATGGTTCGTTTCTCATCCAATGTCTTTCCAGACTCATCTACAGCCTCGTCGGCAATAATGACAAGAAGGAAAATGGGAGGAATATCCTCAGCATCTCCTGCTGTAGTCTCATCTCGCTCTGCAACACCTTAGCAACAAATTAGTGGAAAGGATTGAAACATGACCTACTAAGGATTTCAGCACGTTTCCGGAAAGCTTCGGTAGATGTGATTGCCTTGACATCGCGCGGGCTGTTGATCAAGCTCAGAGCCAATAAGTCGGTGGAAGCATCGCCACCCTTGGCCTCCGAGGAGCCTACCCTGATGTTTTTGATCACGCTCAGTGCCAATAAGTCCGTGGAATCATCAACACCTCTGGCTTCGGTTGATGCAACAGGAACAGGCTTTGCAAGGACGGCCATCGCCCTTTCACCTGTCAGCATATTTCATAATAGATGAGCTCTTTGTGTCTATGATACCGAAGAAATACTGGGACTTACTGGAAAGCGGCCACAAGGACAGTGCTATATTTCATGGTAGTGATGATGGTTGATCGCTGGGTTGCAAGACACGTAGAAATATATGATTGAAGTGTGAAGTTGGTTGATCCTGTTCATGGTAGGAATCCTGAATTTATACTTATCATAAGAGACATGTGTGAATAAGTGGAAACTCGTTCTTTCTCACACGTAGTAGCATCACGTCTTCGGATATCTCCTGTGATCACTTCTTTCGCACTGAAGAGCGGATATAACTCCTCCATTGCAGATACGAGTGATCAACCGGTGGCACCTAACCGATTGACTTGAACCAAAAAGCTGAAATAGGCAATACGCTGTGATCCCCAAGAATTTCTGGTAATACTACTGCAGTCATCTTCAAATCAAATATGTTTTCTGCTGCATCATCTCTTCCGTAACTTCCTCTAATAGTCATTTTTGCAGTTTTTGACCGGAGTAATTGCTCTGATGCAGATACGAGCATCGAAACGAAAATCTATACTTTGTTAGTTTAGAAATCGAAGCTAGATTAGGCAGTTATATTGGAAGTCTTTAGTATTCCCATTGCCGTTGCTGCAGTCATCTTCACAAAATTGATGTTCTCCGAAATGCTTGTCAAATAGCACAACTCTGTGTGAAGGCAAATGAGAGGAATCTCATGCTGTAAGCCGTGGTTATGAGGATACATGTGGAGGGTTTTCATAAGTATATTGGCTTACGTCCGTACGTACTCTTGCTTTCGCTCCACCCACTTTAGCGATTTGTCAATTAGACAACCAATATAATATTCGGCATAGCAAGTCTTGAGTGTGCCATTCAAGTTGCTTCCATCGTTACCCTCGATTCCTTCGCCACGATAGCTATGTTACCGAAGAACGGGGGGTGTCAATAACTCCGAAGTGCATTGAAGGTCATCATTACTCATGCATGTGCATTTGTACGCCCCTGGGCTCAACATCACATCTCAAATTTTCCGAGCAAATGAATAGTTTAAAATTATGAGATCACGCCAGAGTAATCTATACGGATTTGGACCTACAAGGAGGCAAGTTACCCGTTGTGAGGCAATGAATGCAAGTCATTATAGTTCTCTCGTCTGGTACTTGTGAAGCCTCACCAAACTCCTCAATTCTCTCAGGCTTCCCACCAAGAATTTTAAACATTCCCCTATTCTAATCTCTCTTGCGGTCATTAAACTCACCGTGGTATTGTTTTCGAGCCTCACAATGAGCAAATACCTCAAAAGCATAATGCTATCACTGCCCATAATCAAATCGAAGCCAGATCATAGTCCGCTGCCTGATTCTGATCCTCTCCTCCATGACGATGAACTCGAGAAATCTTCTCTCACTCCACGACGGTTGAAAATCAATGGCAGACATATCTGGGTCACTGTACTCCAAGTAGCTTTGGTAGTATTTGTTGTAGCAACGTGCGTAGCTACCACGGCATACTTTACCAAACTCCCTACCGATAGACAATGCGCAAGGAAACTTTCTACCTACTGTAAGCTCCAATAGCCCGCTGCTGTAAGCATCTGGTTGGGATCTTTGGCAACTAATCCAGAACTAGCCCCGCTACTAGATGTTGTTGAGTATGAGGAAGTCGACTTCGTCAACCCCTTCGCCCATAAAACAATCTACCGTGGTCCTCCTACCGACGAGCTTGAAGAGGCATGGAAAGACCTTTGGTATTTTGGCTCAGTCTCTATTCCAGAAGATAAGATGCCTCTCTTGAACCGCAGTACACAGACACAGGCATTCAAACCCGATGCCTCAGGATCCGGTTACCACGCCTTGATCGAAATGTTCCATCAATTGCACTGCTTGGTGAGTCTTCCCTGGTCTAAAACCAACTCCTTGTTATAGTAAACCCCAGTAAATGAGTGTTCGCTGATTTAATGCGCCATCTCAGAATCTCATTCGCCAGTATACTTGGAGAGATTACTATGTTGCTCATCCAGACCGAGTCACCAAGCCCAGCAGTCAATATGATTCGGACATCGGTTCACGCATGCATGTTGACCATTGCATCGAGGCACTTCGGATATCTCTTATGTGCCACGGAGATACCACTCCTTATCTTGTAAAAATGGATCCCGATGCTCCGCTTGGTACTGAGGCGGATTTCAGTCCACATCACAAATGTGTTAAATTCGATCCATTGGTTCAGTATATGAGAGAAAATGTTATTGGGTGATTTTAACTGCAAAGTCTAGCGGAATCGATGACAATGTCTCGAGGGATCACAATGCAGTAGCTATTCAACGCTTGTTCATAGTAGAGTTCTGATATTTTCGATATCCCACACCACGATCCATCTGCTTTTTGCATTACCTATGTCTCACATCAATTTTGTTGTTTGAAATAGATAATATTCCCCGTTCAAGCTTGGTTCATCGTGCAGACGGACTTGAGCTCACTTTTTACCGAAATTTATTAATTTCAATATACTGGGGAAGCTCTCAACAAGATCATAGTTAAACGCTTCCAATTGATACAATTAAGACCAATTCATAGTACATAAAGGGAACGAACCTTCCATCACCATCTCTCCGATACGAAAACAAAACTCTTTACCGTTTTTAAATTATCATTCCCATTGCCCATATGTGGTCGTAACTTTGCATAGTTAGGATGGAAGACTCGGCTGGAATCGCGGGGGTTATCTGATCTGGCTCAGGCTCCTCATCTATCGTCGATAGCTGACTGGGCGAATTATTTTCTAGTTGGATCTCCTCATTAACTAGAGGATCTCCATAGAAAGACGCACGTTTCAACAGCCGTTTCTTATATTCAGGATAATTCTCATGAGAAGACAGAATTTCCGACGCTGGCAATCCCTCTGATAGTCCGAATATTGGTTGCCGGTAGTATTCCTCCTTGAAGCGTCTGTAATGCAGGTCCACAATGCTAGAAAAGTGTCGAAAGCCTGGACGGACAGCGAACTCTTGCTTGTAGATGACGAAAGGTTCTATGTTCTTCTTCTGACAATAGCGACGTTTCCGCTTGCTCATGTTATGCTGGTCGCAAATGTTCTCTTCTACTTTGAAATTCTGCTTGGCTCTATTTGCCTCGGGTTTCAAAGTGTAGTAGTAGTTATATGTTGGCTTTTGGTTCAGCGTTTGGTCGATGCTTGATGACGTGGTGAAGTATATATAAAGATCTTGCCAGAGGGGAGGGCCATGATATAACCCCGTCAAGTTACGCATTATGTTGAATGTGCCAACATGCAGGCGAGGACGGCTTGAGATAAGATGTTAATTGTTTGAAAATATCGTCTGGCAACAGAAGAAATAGCTCACTACTCAGCCTGAACTTCCTCGCATCGTTCAATGTTAGGTAAAGCTTTGTCCAGAAACTTTCGAGCTCTTGTACACCAACCATCTCTAATGTGGATCAGATCCTATGTATAGTTAGTACAGTAAAATTTTAGGCTAGAAATGTAGCGCAGAGGGGATTCACTTTAAGGTGGAAGAACTTTCGATTCTTATTGCCATTGTCTATGGCACATCTAGGATGTCCCTGGTTACTCGAATCGTCACTACTCATCCCTTTGGCTACTTCAAATCCATCTTGAATATCCTTCTTAGGTTTACATCTCTCCACCCACGAACTAACACGCTCGTGAAACCCGGTGTCTGGGTGTGGGTTAGACATATTGATTACCGAATGAAAGTATTCTTAGAGGAAGACACTTCGATTGACTACTTTACAGCTTGAGCATTGTTGAAAGTTGATGCTCATCAATGAAGGGTTCCCAACGATAATGTTTTGATACGAAGAATATTGAGAATTGATGCACCTAGAATGAAGGACCAAAACCACAGACCTGATGGAGAACTCAAAAACGAATGTAGAGTAGAATGTTGTTTATTAGAGTGTGTTACTAAAAGGGGGGATAAGTGCGTTGCATGGTGTGCCCATACACTCCTTCCCTTAACAGCCATCGGTAGGTTGTTACTACATAACTTGGAAAGAGCTCGCGGAGAAAATATGATTTAAACTCACAGGAATTGACGATCGATTTTATTTGAGATAATATTTTTCATTGGGCACTTTATAGTATATTAGATACTCAATCGTATGGTCATATTTCATCGTCTTGGAAATACGAAAGTTGAGTATACCTCCAGAGTAATACAAATCCGCACCGATAGGTATTATGAATTGACTTCACATCACACTGGCGATGCACACTCTCCTGCATTGGTAAATTTGGTTTTATGCTTTCCGTGGGCATATATATGTATATTGATGGGTATATCAGACTGGAAGCCTGGATCGCCGTACAAATGGATCCGCAATGTTTGGAATTTATAAATGGACAGCTACATTCCATGGAGCCGAGAGAAGCTTGAACACCATGGCGGAAATAACACTCCCTGATTCGAGATAGAGAGAATGAGGCTCCCCAGAGCGTTCTATAAGGCAGTTCTGGTGCGATGTCTTAGACTAAAGACCGAATTCGGCAACCAGATACTTATTCGACCGGCCTCATAAATAAGACAGTCAATGTGACGATGGCTGCGGTTGGAAGTGCTCCGCATCTGCAATCGAAAAATCATGAAATTTGACCTGTAACCCCTTCATTTATCAAAGCCCCTGCTGGCTATAGTCCGCAGAGGAGTCGCTTTGCAGGCCATATGATGGGTTTGACATTCAACCAGCATCTTCTTTCAATGGAAATTGATCATTTGTCGGCACTCAAGCATAACACTGCCGGAGGAGTCAACCCCTGAAGATTTGCAAAAGGCTGTCTCCATTCATTTTGAGTCGAGATTCATAGAAAGGTATCGATTTCACCTGTTCTCTATCGACAACCACTATTGTATGATATCAGGCCTACATTTGGAGAGCAAAAAAGTTGAGCGGTTCAGTCGCGTATTATTGGAGGAGCGTATACTGTTCCGGTAAGCAGCCACATCATTTGGACTGTGGACGTTGGAGGCCATGATTTCCACCTCGTCGGCTTTAGACAGGGTCGCTGCTGGCGACCGGCAATTGGAGCTGATTTTAATGTTACTGACCAAATTCGCACCCGAGCTACCTCGAAGAGCTATTTCGCACGTTAGTATGGTGTTATTGTACGGACGCCGCGACATGTAGGACTCAATCAGCATGATTGGATCTTTTCTTCCGATGCAGAACTGTTATTTCCATCCGGTAGTCGTTCGTCTGTCTATTGGCTTTTTGCGGGCCGAACCTATTGTAGATATATCCACGTGGTAAAAATAGGGGTCTTGAAAAGCGCCGACCTTGCTGCTGTTGCTGCTGATTTGCTGTTGACCTGTCGACCATCGCTGTTCAGGCTGCTGTACCTGCGTTCAGTTCGGTCTCTGTCGATTCAGGACATCCCGCGCGACATATAACCCGCGTGTTATATGCTACCTCCCACAGGCATTATATTCAATATATTAAGAATAAACAGAGCAGTGGGGGTCACCGTCTCTGGTAATTATTCATGCGGATCTTCAGGCCTGGAGCTCGGTAGTATTGCGATTTGACCAGCGAATCTCTAGTGTCGGCACGCCATCATTTATTGATTGATACTTGGGCGCCAGGTACATTTTGCAACCCAAGACACGACAAGGAATAGAGACCACGAGTCCACATCTAACGTGGAACTGTGCCAGTTACGGATAAGCAGGTTAGTCGGCTATCCTGAAGTCCATGAGTCGTGTGGTCTTGTGTTGGTGATAGTGGACAGCCCCAGAGCTGGCGTCGAATGGGAGCCTCGACATCCATCCCGTCCCTGTTTCCCATAACCATAGACTCGGGTTCAAGATTGCCATCCTCCCATACTGCACTCTACAGTGCTGGGCTACTTCATCACTAAAGGCAACACTTGTTGTTACGAAGCCACTAAAGCCCGGTGGCCGCCGGCCACCAACGTTACATGTCAGTTACTGTGGAGGACAGTAGCTTGGAATCAATACGTTGAGGCGCACTCGTGAAAAACTTTGTTATTACTGTAGGCTCTCATTGCGGTAAACAATACTGCTGATCTTCAGGCTGCCTATGGTTCTTGGAATGGAACTCGATACGCGAGCACAACAGTAAAACTGAACAGCAGCGGAACTGGCGGCAGAGGTCAATGCCTGCCGGGGATGACAAGATCGATCTTCCTGCTCCGTAGGAATTGTCTCCATGGTTACAGAATACTAAATTAAACCACACGCTAAAGACGACAGCTAGTTGCGATCTGGGACCTGCAAGCGTTGAATGCACAGATTCACCACGATGACCCTTCGACACTGATATTTCGTACCCTTCCCTCATCTTCCCCCCCGCCATGTTGCAATGCATAGATTGCAAACCCTTCGGCCAGCGTCGTATAGCCCACTTCCTTCAAGGTATTTAGTAAGTAGTAGCGCCATAACTGATGTTCCTGCATATCTTGGTCAATATCCACCGCTGTCCATGTGCACAAGCATCTTGACTAGGGTCACAGCCTATAGGCAGAGGAACTCGAGATAAAAAGAGGGTTGTCTGGCACAGTCAACCGACCTGCACAACTTTTCGACGGGGTTAGTTCATTTACTATTTGCCAATGGGCCCCATGTTTACATGTATTCGATGTGTTGTGGATCCTGCAGAAATGTGCAAGACCGTTACTTGGAACGTTATGTCACTTTGTGAAGACAGGCATGGTTCTTCATAAGGGCGGGCATGCCTCCATAAACTCCGTCTATGACCACTTCCCACCTTCGAGCGAAGCCCTAAGATGCGGTTCAGCTATAGCTTGTTACTGTCACTCTGTGGGTTGATCGGGCTGGTCCAGAGTGCTGATGAGACTCCCCTCACCGAGCTAGCCAAATTCCTACCTGCATGCGGTGTAAGAGGAACTACTTTTCTACGGTTTTCTTCCGACAGCTAACAATGTGAAGGTCCAATGCATCAACGAAAACCTGCCTAATCCTTCCATTTTGTTCACAAACTCATTGGCAGTATGCACCAACTTTACTGTTCAAAGGTCGCTCTCCACGTGTTTGATTGCTCGTTGCTTAGCTAGTGATCTAACCAGTGCGTGGTATTGTATGCTCTAAGATGCACACCAAGGCTAACTCTTGTAGTAATGTACAACCTACAAAACCAACTTTGTAAAGCAATTCCCATTGAAAGCAGACAAACGGTTGGTTTATATACTTGCTTCGAGATCAGCTAAAACTAACACGAAGGATTCTAGTTAACTGAAGTCACTGGAATCTTATTTGGTGTATTGGCACTTATTGCTGTGGCCCTAAGGTGTTGGTCTCGATTTTCGATTGGCAAGAAGATCGAGCTTGATGATTGGACAATAGTCATGGCAGCCTTCGTGATCTGTGGACTGATAATTGTCGATACCAGGAGTATGTTCATTATCTAATTCTCCCTTATGTTAATTTAACGATACTTAGATTGCCAGTATGGTTTTGGACGGCATATTTGGAATGTTGATCCTCGCAACATTGTTTCTCTGTTGAAGGTAAGTGTCGAATTCTAAATGGAACCTGTAAATTTAAATAACTAATACGGGATCGGGATAGCTTTTTTGGTTTGCTGAGATGGGATACGTACTTGCCATATCTCTCACTAAGATTTCGATTCTTCTCTTCTACGTAAGAATCCCTAGGAACTAAATACTCGACTATCTACTAAACATAAAACAGCATCGGGTTTTCATTTCGAAGAGTTTCAGGATACTGAACACCATAGTAATTGTGTCAGTAGTTTTGTTCGCAATTGCTTTGACATCTGTGATCATCTTTCAGGTATGGAATATCCTATGCTGCGTTACCCGCCATCGAAAATTCTCATTTTAGCAGGTACTAACTGTGATACTAGTGCAATCCAATTCGTGAGTTATCAATCGAGGCTCGCAAGCCACATTCAAACTGACCAAGGAAAGATGGTGTATGGGACAGAACACAACCGAAGAAATGTATCAATATCAATGCTCTTACCTTTGCGACGGCAGCTATCTCTGTTGGCCAGGACATAATCATCCTGATACTGCGTAAACATTCCTTCATATCCTTTAAGCAAATGAAAGGATTTGGCTAACAATTGCTAGCTCTGCCGCAAGTCGTGACATTGGACATGACTAGGAAGAAGAAACTTAACCTACTGTTCATGTTGAGTCTAGGTTTATTGTTAGTTCATTCTCCACCACTTTGAAATAGCTACTGACTTTTTGGCAGAGCATGTGTAACTAGCATGATACGTCTTAAGTATGTAAACAGTTCATAGTATTTCAGTATGAATGCTCAGTATTCTTTTTCAATTTCATTTAGTGGTCTGCTTTCAATCACTTCTGAGCTGATCTACTCAACCCAACAAATTCATGCCCTTCTCATCACATCCTGACTTCACTATATGCCCCCTACTTGCTAATCTTCGCGACAGATACCTTATAGATTTCGGGGAGACTCCTGACTCGACTTGGGATCACTCGTTACCTGCAATCTGGAGCATGATAGAAATATGTATAGCAACAATCTGCGCATGTGTTCCATCTATTCGGGCCCTACTCGCGCGCTGGCTTCCTCGGCTATTTGACATAAGTGCGGACGGAGCTGCACGAAATCATCCAAGCAATAATATGCAACTAAATACGAACCCATTTCCCACTACCTGGACATTGACATCGAGATACAACGAACTAGACGACAGCAGATTTAGTCAAGACTTTAAGCTATTTGATGGTAGCGAGAATGGATTGCCAGCTTTCAACAGAACAGCACCATTGGTACCACTGCAATATGAGGAAGTACCTCTTACACCCCGAACAATGAAGAAGATATGGGAAGCTCAGCATAAATTCGACGAGGATAGTCCACCTAAGGAAGCACAGAAACGAGAGTCAACATACGCGAGCACAAACAAAGCTGAAAGTAATGGACAAACTAGGGCCAAGGAATACGAGAACTCGATATTACCAACAATGTGGCCACTGAAAAACGAATAAATGGGCAAATTACAGAAGGTTCGCCTCACGGGCTTGTGATGCATTAGACGACTTACGAATTAATTAACGCGGCTAAAACCTCCAGGAGAGGTGGCAACTAATATTAGCGTCCCGATAGCTCTAGACATTTCCTGATCTAGAATTTTACACTTCTGCTCAGGAAAAGTGATCCCGCTGACAGCGATTCATACCAGAATCAGTGCTAGTCTGTATCAAAGGAGTTGAGGCGGCGCCCTTGTTCTTATGATCGTCTGTCAGGCAAGCAGGCCGACACTTGATCATTTCAACTTCATGGATGGGAAGGCTGCGCAAAGTTATCTTGTTACAATTGAATTGTTACTCCTGTATCCGCACCAAGCTTCTACCTATCCGCATATGCGAACGCGGACCAGGATGGGGCCTTAGACATCATCAGCTCATACAACAGAATTGAACAGCCCTCTTTCGACTCTATGAGTATCAAACTTACACAACAATGCCGACCATCTAATTTTCGCCTCACGCCTTCGACTCCCAAGTCGTTCCCCCAGTCACTATGCTATTGGCGAAGATGCGAACTCAAATTCTATCAATGTAGCGAATACTAATTATACAATGGATGTAAAAGACACTGTGCTGTGAGCTGGGTAGCCAAGCTCTTGTTGGCAAATTCAACCAAAATGGAAGTGTCGCAGTATTGGAAACGAAGAAGATGGGGAAGGAAAGTGTGCATGTGGATTCATTTCCCGTTAACAGAGTTTGGGTGAAGCCCAGCTTCACCATGATGAAGATCTTGAACTGCAAAGTGTCAACAACCTAGAGTTGAGAGACGAATAAAACCCTTAATAGTAATCAATTCCACGGAGCCAATGTTGGACCGTTAAATGCACATACTTCCTGGCATTCTGCCAATGTTTTTATGATGATGTTGTCGTGGTTTGAAAATAGGCACGCTCAAAATAGTGATATGGATGAGTAGGTTGTGTGACAGAAGGGGGGCAGCAAACTCGTATCGATTTCATGGAAGTAGACTCGGCCTATCTGTATAGCTTCGGCTAGTCGATGAGCGGATGTTAGTATACGAGCATGTACTTTCCAATTCATCGACACCAGAAGTTACCTTTATGCTCCTCGTAATTGCTCAATAAAAAGTAACGGCTAAAATCCTCTACTTTTGGGCCTTTTTGTATTTCGAACTCGCCTTGCGTCTCATTTTACACGCCGTATCTCTGTGAACTATGATGGAGATCTCTATAGAAGTTTATTTCCATCAGATGACAAATATATTATCCGAGCTACTCTTTTTCAGATCATCACTCGTGTTGCAAGAAGCCATGTCCTGAAGATTGTTATATAGGAGGAATATAGGTAGACTTAGGGGTCATCTCATCATGCATAGTAAATATTCCGACAGTATAATTCAAGTAAAGTTGCTAATTCATGTAAGTGTCGGATGGACACTACTATAGTATCCTGCTACCTCGTTTCTGCACAACTAAACGCCAATCCCTTATTATCTAAGTATTTACAAGAGAAATGTATTAACCCATCATATACAGTCGTTGAATTATCCCGGGCCTATCCACAACCCGATTCCAAATGCGCTCAAACGTACTTCCTCAAGTCCAGCGTAAGAGTCTTGGAGCTATTAGCTTCCTGGTCCCTGAAGACACCCACTAAACTCTCACTACCCTGGAAAAGACCGGTCTTCAAACTAATGACAATAAACTGCATTCCTGGGCCAGCGTGTTCACGGATGTAGTTCTTAATCTTCTCTACATTGGCATTGTCCAGTGCGGCATCCACCTCATCAAGGACGAAGAATGGGCTGGGCTGATAAGAGTGGACGGCAAACAATAGTGCTAGAGCAGCCATAGTTTTTTCACCACCGGAGAGATGTTCCATATCACGGAAACGTTTTAGAGGTGGCATAGCGTGATACTTGATTCCAGAGAGGTACGGGGCGTCGCTATCTTCAATGTCGAGGTATGCTTGACCGCCAATAGGGAAGGTAGCAGACCGAGTTAAGTCTTTGTAGACATGCGATATTTGGTCAGAAATGTGTTTAAAGGCTTTGCTGAAGAGATCGAAACGCTTTTCTTTGACTCTGGTAAATGCATCCTTTTTATCCTTTGCTAGCTTTCGTGCATTTTCAAATTCTTCTTCCGTAGCAGTGAGTCGGGATTGGACACTGTCAAGTCGATCAATAGCACGCATATTCGGGTTGAGTTTCTCAAGCTCCGAGTTTAGAGTATCTATTTTCTCTTGGAGTTTGTCTTCAACGCCTTCCTCCTCAGCCTAAAAAGGATTATTAGTAGTTGCAAATACAAATTCAGAGCTTTATCACTTACAGTTTTCAGATCTTCCTCGAGGTTCTCGAAGTCAACATCAATTCCATAGTCTTTCATTACGTCCTCCGGGCTCTCATCATCAACATCCATTGCATCAGGGTCAGTCTCAAGGATATTATCATCGACAGGAAGACTTTCCAGCTTCCCGGATTCTTCGGTCAATGGTATGGCGATTTGCTCCAGCTTGCAGCGACGAAGTAATGCATACCGCCCGGCACTGCTCTTCTGTCCTTCTGCCTCCAATACAGCAATGGCTTTGGTGCGGGCGTCAATTTCCTTGCTATGTTTATGGAGCTCGTTTCGGGCTGCTGTCACCTTCTCTAATTTTGCGGCAACCTTCTCCTTCAACTTATTCCACTCATCCTCTAGCTGTGTCTGATGCGCTCGATCGATATCAATCGCATTTTCAAGAGCTACCTTCTCGGCGGTGTATGCCCGTTTATCCTGCTCCAGTCTTGAGATTTGGTGTTCTAATCTCTTGATGCGGGCAGCGGTATCATGGTGTCGAGAAGCCTCCCAATTCAGTTGGCTCTTTAATGTTTGCTTCTGAAGCTCGAATGCATTTCTCTTTTCCGAAGCTTCTTGTTCTAAACTACCTTGCTGAGCTTCATATGCCCTGATATCAGAGTAGCCTAGACGTTTACAAAAGCCTGAAAATATCTTATCCTCAACTTGGGCTATTTCGTGCTCAAATTTCTCAACAGTTTCTTGGAGGCGTTCCAGTCCAGACCGTTTCTCCTCGTATTTGGATCCAAGCTCTGCTAAAGCTCGCTGCTCATGGGATAGCTCTTTCTTCTTACTTGCAAGATTCTGTTCAAAGCCAGCCAGCTCACTTTTGGCATATGCGAGACGTTGTTCTAAGCCGCTTAAGTCTATCTGTAGTTGTTCTTCGGCTACAGTTTTCCGATTGACTTTGGGGATTTCATCAATCTTCTTCTGTGTCTGTCTCATCATATCTCTCAGTTTTTCAACATCTTGGTCCTCGAACTTTCGTTTCCCACCTCTCTCTGCAGAGCCTCGACCTCCAGTGAAATTACCACCCTTATGGATGACATGGCCTTCCAACGTGACGGCCTTGACTTCCATTTTCTTGCCGTAGACAATGTGTTTCGCTGTCTCTATGTCATCGCACACAATAGAGTTTGAGCAAGCGTATGCCATAGCTCGTTCCAGAGATGAATCAAAGTCGATAGTGTCGATCGTCAGACGAGCTTTTGAAAGGCCTTTCAAATTTGAGTTGACTGCGCTGACCTTTATGTTATCAAGTGGAATGAAGGTCATTGGACGGAATCGTTGGTCTTTCAGGTATTGGACACACTCGGTACCTGTCTTTTCCGTGTCTACCACAACGGATTCAAAATCGTAACCAAGGGCTATAATAATTGCATCCTCAAATTTCTTTTGTTTTGGCTTACAGAGTTTACCAACCTGACCTCGTACCCCTGGGAAAATGCGTTTTAGAGAAGTAATCATCTCTTTGGTTCGTATCTCTCTCTCATTCTGCCTTTGGCCACCTTCGGCCACCTCGAGCTTCTTACGATACTCTTCTTGCTTTTCTTCGTAGTCAGTGCGCAATTGGTTCTCCTTGACACGTTTAGAGTTCAGGGTGTTGAACTCCTTCTTCTTGCCGTCCAACTCCTTCGAAAGATCTTTCACTAGATTCTTGGTAGCCTCCTTTCGCTCGTTGATGGTCTTCACTTCATTCTGTAGTTTTTCGACAGTACTCTGGGTAGCCTCCAGTCTTCCCTTCAACGAATTGGCGGTGACCTCATCGGTTTTCTTTTGTCGTAAAAGTATGTCCAACTTAGGCTTATTTGATGAGGTTTTAGTGTTGGTCTCAGATTTAAGTGTGTTGTACTCTTTGAAGTCTATATCGCTGAGCTGTTTGCCTTGCTTTTTTAAGGTTTCCTGCCATTGAGCCTCAAACTGTTTCTGGGCTTTCTCAACTTGGCTAAGCTCCTTTTCGGCATTCTTCACCATATTTCCTTGTTCGTTTAGTTCTTTGGTGACAGTTGTGACACGCTTTTCAATCTTATTGATCTCATTTTCTGTCTGGTCAACCTTTTCTTGGATAGGCACAAGGCTGTTCTCCTTTTCCTCGATCTCCTTCTCCTTTTTCTTGATGTTGCGTTCGACTTTGCTAGAATCCTTGCTCACTTTGGCATGAGCATTGCGTGCCTCCTCGAGAGACTTCTCGTACTTCTCCACCCCTCGACGATACTCCTTGAGGTTTTCTTGATGCTCGTGGATGCTTGCGCTCGATTCTTCCATGACACGCTGAAAGTGGTAAAGCTTCCAGAGGATCTGAGTGACTATTGCATCATCCCTCTCTTCGGCCTTGTTCTGATACGCCTCGGCCTCCTTCTTTTGCTCTTGGTATTGCTTGATCTCTGAGTTGATACCTCGGCGGCGATGAAGGTTGTAAGTCTGGTTTTCTGCTGCCTCCTCAGACTCCTCCTGCAGTTTCTCGTATTCGGCTTTGTATTCCAGACTGCCAGATATTTGCTCAATAAGTCGCGTGAGGTCTTTAGGAGATTGTGATGCGATCGCTTCGACATCTCCTTGGAAGACTAAGAAATTTCGGGCTTTGATCAGGATATTTTCTGACTCCAGTGCATCATTGTATTGTACTGCAGTGACAACTCGATCGTTGATGCGATATTCACTGGCGCCTGAGCTTGTAATGGTCCGCTTCCACTTCTGCTCCTCCCCAGCTTCATCTTCGTACACTGCCATGACCCATGCGCTCTTCGGGTCGTGGCGTCCAGGTCGTTGTGATTGCGATTCTTCGTCTGATACGTCCCCATCTCCGTCTCCATTTGCGTGTCCATTGGTTGCTGGAGTGGCTGCGGAACCATCGTCATTAATTTTCGAAGTTTTCAGAACTCGTCCTCGATAAACCAGGTCTTTCAGATGTGCTGAACGCAAGTGTGATGACTTGATACCTAGCACAAACGAGATAGCATCCATACTATGCAAGTTAGAGATTTCTTAGTAGTTGCACAGTAAGGTGGACTCACGAATTGGACTTTCCGGAGCCATTAGGGCCGATGATGGAAGTGAAGTAGGAATCACCAAATAGGAGAGTGTGATGGCCTTTGTAAGACTTGAAGTCTAGGACTTGTTAGTATGGCACATGGTATAAAAGCCGCGATAACCTACTAAAGAGTTCGAGGCGTATAAGCTTCCCCATCTTGTAGAGTACGTGTTGATGGGATCTTGGAGGGGCGCACGCGCCGGTAGGAGTATATCACAATCCAACAATGCTTATAACTACAAGTTTCGAGTGAAAGGTCGCATCAGCAGGGACAAACAAGCTGATTCATCAAAGCGAAAGACGATATTGATATGTTGGAGCGGGAAGCGAGGAAATTGATTGATATGGCGCGTCGCAAACGACGCGAACCAGAAGGAAGAATTATCACGTGCACGCATAACTATAGAGACCTTACCAAACGTAGATGGTCGCAACGCGCGACCATTTGCAGTACTTTGTATGGTGGAGGCAGTAGAATAGAGCTATATTCTAAATGTATGCCGTGATAATCATAGGCGACTCCCATTCCTCCATAACCTGCTATCTTATAATTCGCTCAATGTGTGCGTGTTAAATCACAACACAATCTTTTGTAAATAAGCTTCTTATTTGCTTCACGAGACCTCGTTCCCCCACAGCTGGTGGTGGTGGGGCTTGAGGCTGAGAGATATGTACATACGCTGTGGCTACAGTACGGCAGAGTACCTAAGCAGGGTATGGTAGTTATGACGATGCTCCTGAGACACAACACCAGTAAATAAAACCAGCCTTGGTTTACCTGTTCCACATCTCATTTTCTTGTGACCGCTCTATCCACACATGATATACATAGTGTGTTCATCTGCAACCTCATCCAAGTCTCAATAAACTGCCTAGTCTGCTAGAGCTGTCAGTGAGTTTGTATTTACTATTCCAGTACAGGATTTTGACCAACCACACTTCGTCGTTGAACCACGAACTTCACCTCCTCAAAAACAGCCAGTAGCGTGTCCACATCAATAAAGCCTAACATCGAGCTCTCCCAGTCGCAGTCACACGAGTCTGAATCGTCTCTCTCTATCAACGAATAAAACTACGCGTGTCTTTCATCGAACAACGGTAGCTCACTGCAAGTGTGCCTACTAATCGCTGGCTATCTGGTCACTTGGACGATCTGCCAGTCCGTCGCGCGAAAGCTACCCCTCTGTGCTTCAAATACTGTAGGTCTTCCCGCCGTGAAACGGTTTCTATTTTCCTCACTGTCAATGTAACCATGGCTGATGGACTTGTTTTAGGAGGAGGCAACTTCTTGCGTCGAGTATCCTTCGGAGTGACCTCTGCCTCAAATCACCGACGTACACTTTCCGAAATGACAGACCCAATACCTATACCATCTCCAAAACAGGAGCCAGTCTTGGACAACAACAGTCTGTCTCCAGAAATGTCTCGTGTCCATTCAAACTCCTCTTATGGTTCAACACCTCCAGATGGCAGCAAAACGCCAACATTCACTGCTTCAATACCAGGCTCTCCCAGACTGTCCCGAAATCCATCATTCTCAGGCAGTAGTTCATACCAAGAAGATTGGGAAGCCTTTCCTCCTCTGGACAAGCTCACAATGTTTGACTTACTGGACAACTTTGCATTACCACAGCAATTAGAAAAGCTGCAGAGGAACATATCAGCGCAAACGGAGAAAGTCCGCAGACAACGAGACGCTCTCAAGACTAGGAGTAGCGCGACGAAACAGCGCGTGGTAGAGGAATGGCGCAAGCGTGTCCCAACTGCAGATGAGCAACTGGATAGATATCGAAGGAAAATGCGCCAGAGTGTCGATAAGCTTGGAAGGCGCTGGAATGACACCAAGGCAGTTACAGTACGAGAAAAGGTCTCGTTCATCTGTGGAGTGCTGAATGTTCTCATCAGCGGATATCTTATAGGCGGATATCCTGAACTGTTTCACTATTGGTATACGCTCCAGCTGCTATATTTCATGCCAATCCGATACTACACCTATCAGAAAAAGGGATTCCACTATTTTCTGGCAGATCTCTGCTATTTCGTTAACTTCATGGTCTTCCTATCGATATGGATCTTTCCGCAGTCTAAACGACTTTTCATCAGCACTTACTGTCTCGCCTTCGGAAACAATGCCATCGCAATTGCTATGTGGAGAAATTCTATGGTTTTCCATAGTTTCGATAAAGTTACCAGCTTGTTTATTCACATCATGCCCTGCATCACACTCCACTGTATAGTTCATCTTCTTCCACTAGACTATCAACAAGAACGCTACCCAGCCGTCTTTGCCATCAAGACTTCTCCGCCAGGTTCCAAGACCCATTATTCCCTTTTAGACATGACGCTCTGGTCGACAATCCCCTACGCTGTCTGGCAGCTTTCATACCACTTCCTCATTACTGTCCGCCGACGTGAAAAAATCGCCGCGGGACGTCCGACATCTTTTACCTGGCTCCGAAAATCTTACTCAAAGAGTTTCCTTGGGAAGCTTGTCCTAAGCCTCCCCGAAAGCCTTCAAGAAACAGCTTTCATGCTCATTCAGTATTCCTATGCCGTAGCGACTATGTTACCTTGTCCAATCTGGTTCTGGTACCGCTACGCTTCTGCTACTTTCCTTATGGCAGTATTCTGCTGGAGCGTCTACAATGGCGCTACATATTACATCGATGTATTTGGGAAACGATTTCAGAATGAGTTGGAGGCTATGAGAAGAGAAGTACAGAAGTGGCAAAATAGCCCAGACATGATGACCAGCCCTATGTTAACTCCTAGGACCACTCCTGGTACGGAACTTGGTTCAGTTCTAGAAAATATTGGGGATTCGGAGAAACACGGACGCAGTAGAAGCGTGGATAATATTCCCCTTTTGAGTGCTGAGAGTGCCGAGTCGGGTTCCAGTACTGGCATTGATGGTGGTGCAAGAGATGTTGCAAAGGAGCGCAAAATTTAGGGCGGGTCTTGCTAGACCCGGTACATACTTTTCCATACAGATTCCTGATGTTATTTTGAGCAGCGATTAGGTACGATACCAGGCGTTCATGGGACATGATATATAGGTAGAATTCTTATACACAGCGTACGGTTTCACTTTTAGACCTAGAAATTGTCCTGTTTGATTCGAGAAATGCATCTTGAATGCTATGACTAATTTACGTCTACTACTGAAACAGAACATTCCGTCTAAATAATATAGTTAGATGTAATAAACCAACTATAATTTGAACAACCTCTTGTTACAATTTCGTGTCATTTCGGTATTGTTCTTGAAGTAGACTTTCGAAAGAGACTTTAATCGGGTAGACTTGAAATTGACCTCACGCTGCATCTTAAAAAAGCGTTTTTGTTTCTTGAAGTAGCTGAGATTATGATTCTACTCATATGGAGGAGGGCGCTAAGGTAGGAGCACAACTCCAGATTATTATCTACAGAACACCTTCTCCAAAAGGCAGTAAAGCGCTAGCCATGTGAGCCCCAATCCCCTTGAATTCATGTGACCCACGCTGCAAAAAGATCCGCTATCCCTGCAAATTCGCTCCCATATCAGATGCCATGTAATGTCAGAAACACCAACCGATTGACCCCAAGCTTTGAGTCGACAAAGCTATGATGATGATGTATCCGGAACGCCAATTATTTACTATGCAAAGCCATTTTTCGTTCCAGTCGTAAAAAGTGCAAAAGTGAAGACAATGGTAGAATAGACTTAACATCATCTAATTACACCCCAGTCCCCCAAACGGCCACCGCCACCTGCATCACCTTCCTCTCGAGCACCAGGTTTTCGACCAAAGACGTTCCAGAAGCGAAGGGTTTCGTCACCGGCTCCAGTGACGACAACACGTCCATCAGGACTCATCGCTAGGTAGAGAACTCTGTACGTGTGCCCTGTGAGGCTTACAACTTGTTGCATGCTGGGGTACTTCCAGACAACAATTTGGTTTTGTGAGTAACCATGTGTTGATACGATTTCATTGGAGTTCTTGGACCAGGCTAAATTGCAGACCTGGGACCCGGTGTCGATTTCATTGATTACCTTACCACGAAGAGTATCGTGGAAGATGATCCGGCGATCGGCAGTTCCTCCTCCAGACGCGAGAAGACCTCTTTGGTGGGGTGACCAAGCTATAGCCTTAACAGCAGCAGTGTGCTCGCTGAATTTGAACATGGGCGTTTCGGAGAGTTTGTCCCAGACCATAAGCTTGTTGTCGTTACCTCCAGATGCAAGCTGTCCATCCTCGCAGTTCCATTTCAGACCGCAGACTTCTTGCTTATGGCCAACGAGCTTACGGAGCCATTGATCTGGCGCACGGACGTCTCGGTGATAGATGAGTCGATCTCGGGAGCCAGAAGTGAGGATGTGGTCGTTCCAGGCAAGTGAGCCAACACGTGCTGTATGCCCAGTCATGGTACGTAGTCTTCGTACCCGTTCCGCGTCCCAGATTTGAACAAGTCCTTTCCCAGTTCCTATGGCTATATGCGAGCCACGCTGTATCCAGTTGACACTTGTGACAGTATCATCTTGCAATTCGCAAAGCTTGTTGACCTTTCCTGATTGCGAATTCCACATGTAAACGCAACTGCCCAGTCCTACTCCTAATACATTACTGCTACCCCAGTCCACAAGATTAAGGTAGAAGTCATCCGCCAGATCAGGGGCATCAAGTACTTTGTATGGCACCTTGCTCACTGCTCGAGGTTGTTTTCTTGGACTAAGGAGCATTTGCTGACTTCCAAATCGAACAGGCGATAGACTATATATCTCGGATCGAGCATTGAGATTGGGTCCATGTCTACTTTGTGGAGTCCTCGAAGGCGTGGGATGGCCAGCGATATTTGTATGATGCCGAGGCGAAATATAGGTGAAGAGGTTCTTGTGCGGTGTTGAGGGTGTCAACGAGGCCGGTAGCGGTGTATTAGAAGCATTATTAGGTGGAGTATGTGATCTTGTGGGGTCATTAATGGTCGTAGAATGCGTTGATGGTGGTAGTATATCAGGAGAATGGTTAGGTGGTGTAGGTTGAGGGATGGTTGTATCAAATATCTCCGCGCGCAATAGCGTGGAAAATGTCCGATTTGCTTCTTCGGCTATCGATAAGTTAGCGGCGGTATACCTTGGGACTTTTTTCCGTGATACGTACTCTTTTGGAAGTGGAGTTCTCCATGGGGAGTGCGCTTCTTTTGCTTCGAAGGTGTCGCAGGTGAGCCATCATCATGGAGTAGGTTGTAGCTCGCAGGCAGATCTTGCCCTTCACGATTTGGTATGAATCTAGCGCAATATTAACTTCAGCTCTGGAAATTACATGAGTTTCGTCTTGCTACGCATCCACGCGCCAGGTACGAATACCTAGCAGTGCGGACGCAACACCTCGACGTCCACCCTCGAGTTTGGCAGAGCTTCGCACCCCTTCAAACCCAACAGGTCTCGTCCTCAACTTGAGATCTCATTCCGAGAAGTTTAAAAAACCAAGCTTCTTACCTGTCACCGTACACTCTTTGACGCTTTCTACTCGGGCTGCCTCCTGGCGTGACATCCCTGGGCCGTCCAGCTTCCTCAAAGTTCTTTAACGCTTTTTTCAACGCACTGGGATCTATCGCCTCTCCACCTAAGGCCCCCGACGCCCTCCTTGATGAGTTCTCCCCTATGGACTTGATCTCCACCTGCCGCTTCTCCGCTCCCAGTGGAGGGGTCATTGCTCTGGGTGGTGTCTCGATCGGCGGGGTGTTGAAAGCGTTCGAGGCCTTAGCCAAGTGTGTATGATATCCGTTCGAGCCTGTCTCCTCGCTGAATCCCATTTTCGCAGCTTTACGCAGGCTGTGCAGAAAGGTTGTGGTGTTTGGTGGTATATCTGGGAGATTTCGATCCGGGCTGCTTCCATGTAGTCGCAAGCTTGCTCCAACTCCTGCAGCACCTTTGCGCAAGCACCCGACTTAACCCAGGCTATTCGATCTACGTATCTGCCAGCTTGCCGTATTGCGCTATCGTGTGCTCTGCTCTCGGTCGGTGTAGAAAGAATTATTGACGCCAGTTGCCCTGCCACCCGCAATCGTCTCAAAACCAATCAAAACCGTCAATTCTGGGTGATTGGTAACGGCGATACCGATTATTCGGATTGTCTCTGACAATAGCAACCGATGCTTCCACCGTTGAAGCGAAATTCTTCAGACAATGGGCCAGAGGTGGACTGTGGTGGGGTGGTGATTGTTGTCGTGACTAGAGATAACCTTCAAGTTCGTCGAGGGCGGTAGGGGATGTTGAGCCGCAACAGGACTAGCTGATTTGGCTGCGGGTACCAGATTCACTCTATTGTGATGCTGACCTGGACTCTACACGAAGGAAACCATACAAGATAATTCACCAGGTTTTCTTCACAGCAGCAAGAATTGTAGGATGATGGAAGGAATGTTGAAAGCAAGAACAGGTTCGAGTTTCAAAGCAATGTGCAGCAGTTCACTACCTCTACTCTACTCCACTTCACTACATAACCATCGTGGCCCATACTCCGACCACCTGTCGCGTCTACAGTTGAATACAATCGCGTACCTTGGGCACCCGAGATCGCAGGACCCCTTTACCAACGTGAGCCCAGATCAAAACAATTGCCTGAAGCGGTAAAAACCGTTTCATCAGCCGTTCTGATTTGGTAATTGTTGTGAAGCAGAATGCAAGCCGGCACGCGTTTGCATTGGCTGTTGGCGTCTTCAGGGGGTGCAGTGGTGAGATGATTGGTGTGTGACGCTTGGAACTGGTGTTTACGGGCGAGGATAGCAGCCTTCGTGGTAATTGACAACAACACCATAATTCATCCAGGTGGAGCGTCGCTTTGGGCGCTGCATTACGTGAAGTTCATCAGTATTCATTGCGAAAGCCTGTTCTCCAGAGTTCAACATCGGTTTCAGCACTGTTTTCTATGGTGCTGGTGCCAATTCGATAGACTATTGCTACGTGCTAACACCTGTCAAGCTACACTAGGTTTTGTTGGAGTAAGGTTTAATAAGACTTCTTTCTGTCTTGAAACTAGAGCCAGCGGCTCACTGTTACGCGTCGATCATAACAAGCCAAGTCTGGAAGTTCTGCTCCTGGCCTAGATAAGAAATAATGAATGACACTTTGGTATAAGATAGAGACTGACGGCCCCCTAAAGAGATGTGCACAAAGGACAGTGAAACCCAACATGACCTGCCTAAGCTCGGACATTTCAGTCACAAAAATCCATTCCTAGGATAAAGATGAATATATCTCTAAAGCTACAGATTCTTTACTTCCATCATATAACGTCATAGCACTTCCTTTACCGGGAGCGCGGTGGGAAGGAATGGTGTTCGGGGGATCTATCTGTAAGAACATATGTAAAGGTGTCTGACGGAGTGAACTGCGTTTACATCTTCTCATACTTGCTTTCCTAGCATGGTTTGGGATGCAGCAGTAATGATTAGTACAGACTTGTGTCTCATTTCGACTTTGATTTCAGCTTGGCTGCTGCTGCTTCTTGACCTTTTCTCGAATTGAGCCCTACACCACTTAGAAATGCAATCCTCATACCTATCGAGAAACACAATCAGTAATCATTTCATAGGTGGAACTAAATACTTTAGAGCGTAGTTCTCATATGCACTTCACAACCTGTCAAGAGAAACATCTGGGAAATACATATCGCCCACATCCAAATAAAAAGCCGTTGAAGAGATCTGGAAAACAAACTTACTCGCACCAATATATACAAAGCCGACATTTCCCCAATGCATAGCATTCCAGCCCCAAGCCCGAAAGTAAATTCCCAGGCCGAGCGATTTAACGCTGTAAAGATGGCCCAGATCTGCTACCAGTAGGCCGAACAATACGGTTTTCCAAACTCTAAGATCCGAGGTTGAGCGAAGGACCAGCTGCGAGACGAGACATTAGAAATAGGCTTTTTCTAGCCGGATCTTGAAATCGGGTGACGTCCTTGATCCAGCGGTCTCAACGGTTTGTGAGCAGAATTGATTTCCGTACTACTCGAGGAAAGCTTTGCATTCAGCTGACCACTGGGGACACTTCTATATGCAGGACCCGAGCTTCAAGAAAACACTGATCATAAGTGGAAGCGGACTTACAGCTTCATTTATCGCAAACAAGAGGTACAGGTTTGCCAATTGAGAAAGTACGATACTGGTTGACTGTGGTATCGTCGTGGCAGGTGAAGAGGCAGCATGTGTCATCAGAAGATAGTCATGCTGCTTGAAGTGTGCAAAATATGCTCCGACTAGCGCGCTCAACGGCTCGACGAAGAGGAAGAACCAGGTATACAAGGGTGGGAGCAGGAAGTTGGAAGCCATGGTGATGTTGTAAAACTGACCGCAACTAATTGAGAAGGGAGGAATCCGGTACAACTTGAGCGAGGCCTTTGAAATATCCTGGTGTTGATTTGATCGTCGTTTAAATTGAAAGACGTGGAGAGAGAGAGATCGTCCTCAGGGTTTGATGTTTGAGGGACCTGAGAAAATCCACTTTGATCCTAAGCCATAACACAACGTCCTACCCAAATTAGTACACTAACCGCAACGCGCTGCGATCCCCCAGAGTCCAATGCAGCTGCAAATGCTCCATCCGGAGGTTTGTGCTTGGATGCTCGATGCTTGATGCTTGATGCTCCCCGTACGTCAGGTCGACTGGGTGGTGTGGGGAGGGTTCCGACAGAAAACCGTCTTCCATTTGGGTATCAATTGGGGGGGGAGATGGTTCAGTTGCCAATACCCATACACCGGACGAACAGGAGTCATGAAATGAAACCTTTTCTTTTTCTCTGCCATGGCTTTGTTCTTCCTGCTCAGAAACAGCCACTTAACGGCGTCCCCGCCATAAAAATCCCAAACAGTAGTGTTTATCGGCACGGCCTCAGCCTTGCACGACGTAAAGACAGGGTCCTCAAGTCAGGTAGGGGGCGACAGCTGCAAAACGGCAAATTTCCCATCAACAACTACGCCAAAACCTTAACGCGGTCTTCCCCCATTCCTTCTTTTATACTTCCTCCCCCAAGTGAACCATATCTCTTGTTCTCGCCCATATCCTTCTGGTCAACGACGCACAGTCTTTACTGCTACTTCCCGCAACACCATTGCCAACCAATGCTGTTATCATTCCGATGCTCACCTAGCCTGCGTTCCAACTGATCTCGCGTCTCATTACCTCTCTGGAGAAGAACTGACTGCACTCTACTTCGTCTGTTTCTGAAAAGGGAATTTCTGTTAGGAGGGAGCTCATCGATCGCTGAAGAATCAACGGTCACCATCATGCCGTCTAGAGTGTTCCCCCTCGACAAGTGGCAGTCTCAGGTCTCGGCTTGTGAGCCGTCAACCACAACGCTCTCCACCATAGACCCTTCGGCAGAACTTAAATTCAGAAAACGGCTGGCATCTCTTCCTATGGGCTGTGATTCCGACAATATATCCAAAGGGCTTGGAAGGCTCTCGCTTGGAGAATCGGGGCAATTAGGTGATGGAAAACAACGGGGTTTACGGGGTCTATTAAGAAGGGCGTCCGTCTCAATCAAAGCCAAAACTTCTAGGCGTAGACACTCTCATGCTGTCCGAGAGAGACCTCCGACACCCTGGATCAACAGGCTTAGGGAAGCTGCGAGTTTTAATCGTCAGTCGAGGATACCGTCACACTTTGATTTAGGAGGGGGACCGGTGGACTCATGTGAAGAACTTACGGCCCCGATACCTGGAAGCGGAGCGGCACCTCCAGTGATACCTCGAGGGAGTGGAGGAGCTGCTCGTGCAACGGCAGCTCTGCAAAATGAATACTTTGTGAGACATCGACAGTATCTGTCCCCTGACGATCAGTTAGGAGATCGGGAAAGCGGTATCGGTATAGCGTTAACGACGACCGAGCCTACTCAATACGATACATCGATTAGTCGCGTGGACTTCATTTCCAGATTACCGGCGGAGCTTGCCATCCAAATCCTCGCCCACCTAGACCACAGTGCTCTGGCTAATACTGTGCGGGTATCAAAGATCTGGGCGCAGGTGTCAAGTTCTCCGCATATTTGGCGCGAAGCATTCTTGCGGGAGAAATCACGAACCTTTGCGACTGGCAGTCCCATTACCCCTGGAGCCGGCCTTGGAATGCCGGCATACAAGGCAGATAATCATTGGATGAGCTTGTACAGAGTAAAGCAAGAATTAGAGGATAATTGGCGGGAAGGAAAGGCGGAGCCCGTCTACTTGAACGGTCATATGGATAGCATCTACTGCATTCAGTTTGACGAGTAAGATATCTTCTGGTAATTGAACTTCTCAAAATCTAACATCGTTCAGGAACAAAATCATTACTGGATCACGCGACAAGACAATTCGAATCTGGGATATGAAGACATACACTTGTCGTCTTGTAATTGGACCTCCCGAGGTTGCGCTAAATCCAGATATTATGGTTGGGATAGACGGCAAGCCGCAACATTATGCTATGTTGTCTGATCAGACGAGGAGATCCGAGTGTACGCCCAAGGCCGTGTCGTTTGATATCCATCATCGGCAATCAATCCTATGCCTTCAGTACGATCAGGATATACTAATAACAGGATCCTCGGATTCTTCTTGCATAATTTACGACATCAAGAATGGATACACTCCAATTCGTCGGCTTGAGCATCATACTGCAGCTGTTTTGGATCTGGCATTCGACGAGCGGTATATTGTTACATGCTCCAAAGATGTAAGCATTTGTGTTTGGGACCGCCAAACCGGTGTAATGTTGAAACAGCTCCGAGGTCACTCTGGCCCTGTCAATGCAGTTCAGATGAGAGGCAACACCATCGTCAGTTGCAGCGGCGATTTCAGGGTGAAGCTTTGGAACATTGATACAGGGAAGAATATTCGGGAATTCTCTGGCCATACGAAAGGCCTTGCTTGCAGCCAATTCTCGGAGGACTCTAAGTACATAGCTTCCGCTGGCAATGACAAAATCATCCGCATCTGGGACGCAAACACGGGTGAATGCTTGAGGAAAATAGAAGCGCACGACAATCTCGTACGATCACTACACATCGATTCTATTAGCGGGAGACTTGTTTCGGGCAGTTATGATCAGGATATCAAAGTGTTCGACATGGAGTCTGGCCGCGTTCTTCTCGAATTCCCAAAATGGCATTCTAGTTGGGTCCTTGGCGCTAAATCTGACTATCGACGTATAATCAGCACCGGCCAAGACCCCAAAATTCTAATCATGGACTTTGGTATGCATATCAACGGGATTGAGATGTTGGAAAGCTGAAGAAAAACCTTGTATCATTACATCGTACTAAGAGTGATAGTTCAAATGTTTTAGAAATGAAGACGAAGCAATTCTAGTGGGCTAAAAGGAGCATTTGGAATGGTTTCTTTATATAAAGACTTTAATAATAGTCTGGCGTTTGGCTATTGCATATGGAATTATAGGTTGAAGCCACAACTTTCGTGGGATTAGCATATTGTGGGATAAGAGAGCATTGAGTTTAGCGCTGCATTTTGCTTGTAATACTCACGTCGGGCTTATTGAAGGGAAAGTACGGCAATAGTTGCTGAATAGAACGCAGAACTCTGCTTTGTCACACTATTAGCTTTCTTGGTCATATGTAATTTATGGTTGACTACTGATGAAGCAGTGATGAAACGAATTAAACCAGTAGAAGAGATGGAGATGATTGAGAAGTTCTAGCAAACTATGCTGCGATTCATAAAATAGACATTTGCAGAACGCTAGCTTTGAAACACCCCATTGTGGAGATATAAGGCCTCTAAGCTTATTCAACATGGTGAGAATCTTTAACATTTCGAGCCACTGGTTTGTGCCAAAACTCACTGCTACCAAGACCCTTCTAGTCCTGTCAAAGCCATATGTAGCTTTGCCGCCTCTACAGTAACAGTTCCCGTTCAAATTCGGTTCGGTGAGAAGATGCCGAATGCCCAAAAATAATGATGCCCAAATAACGTAGGTAATAAATATAGAAATCCAAGAAACATTCAACTTGATATACCATAACATTGCCAGCATCTCTCGTGTATAGACGTTGATTAGGGCTTTTAAAATATGGAGCAGAGCATATTACCTTCCAGTCCTCAGGTTTTAAAACATGTACATATGCACCGTCGAAGCGAGTGGAGCAGGGTGGTTTCTGAAATACGATATGATCATCCATTGGGAATTTTCATGACGATGTTCTATGGAGTTCACCGAACTTTCCGGATGCGCGATCCTCACCAACCGATCAACGGGGCTACCTGGTCTGCAAATTTGCTAGGCCACCCTTCAAGGTCTTATTGTTTTACTGAAAAAAATACACATTCCAGGTTGGCGATCTTCAAACCACCTTAGCTCTGCGATGGCTGCAAAGTCGGCTGCTACTAATAACTCTCTACAGAAGAAGAACATGTATAAAGAAATATTTCCAGGGACGGAATTCACATAAGATACATAGATCTATTATCATATCCATGCTTTCTCCAATCTCATTCTAGGACTATTCTCTTGGAATATTTGAAGCTTTATTGTAATACTAAATGTTAAATTGAATTAAATAATCCGCCAGAACGTATGCCGCGTAACTGGAAAGGCGACATACTCGGTTGTTTCAAAGGCTTCTCGTCCGTGACCACTCCATCTTCACATAACGTAGGTAGATTGGTAGATTTTCAAAGTCTTGAAATTTAGATGTTACTGTCTTCGTTACTGTTCAAGTCATAAGGTTCCTTATATTCATTATAATTCCTTTTTATCACATCTTACAACCCCTTCCTTGTGGCAAAATGTGATACAAGGCTTCCACTTATTGCGGGCTATTCTTCTCACTTCAGAAAGCATCAATAACAATCTCCACAGGCGCGACCTGATCGCAAATACGATCATCTATTCCGTCGCCACCTGCTCTGCAGTATGTTGCAACGTCTCCTTCTCCGTAAAAGCCAAAACTTATCCATTTGTCAGCAAGACCTCTGTAATACTAGGGAGGAGTCAACTTACGCAGGAGCAAGCTCGTGGTAGATACGAAGTCCATAGTCGGTGGTGGTGCCGTTTATTAGGGAGAATCGGTATTTGCTCTCACCACAAACGTAGACAGTCAACAGTGTCGGGTCTGTAGCTGTGCAGGCGAGGTCGGTTGCATTTCTTCCAGTAAGCTGGAAACCAACGGCATCTGGTGTGGATCCATGGTTACGGACGAAGAAGTCTGTAATGCTAACAGTTTCGGTAGGTTGAGGTGTTTGCGGTGCTGGAGCTGCAGCTGCGATGGTGCTGAGGAAGGCGGTGATTGTGGTGAGTGTGAAAAGCATATTGATGATAGCGGAGAAATTTTATGTTTTTTAAAAAAAAAACTATGGTATAGATTGGTATTGGTCAAGTGTATTATAGGCTTGATGTAGAGAGTGAGATGTAGTTCAACGTTGAGACTCAGTGGTAGTTATATAGGGCTGGACTCGATATATGACGTCTTTTGGGAGAGGAGGACGCGGTAATACGAGCGCGGAGCAAAAGATCAACACGATTGGAAGGTCATATGAATACTTTCCATGTCATTGCGCTCCAGCGCTCCGCATGCGTAAACAAGATCGCCTCTCCATAACCAAGATTTACTTGCCAAGTAAATTTCGATGAGACAAGGTTGAACTTTACCGAGCGGAGCAACTCGTACCATCGCCCACGTTGTCCCCACGAGCCCCCTTTTTAAGCGAGGTATAAATAGATTGTGCGCAAGCACCAGCGTGTATGAACTTCATGCCAGCTGTTTACAGATGAGCCTCTGACTCAACACTTTAAAAACATAGACATCTCTGGAAAGACTGTATATACATAGTAAAGACTTAGCATAGGTCCCGTAACTTTTATTCTTTGCACTGTTGTGCCTTCCTAAACACCTTTGTTCATGCCGCCCCTAGGCTTTGTAGAGGCTCGCCTAAGCCTTCACTGTCGTGCACGCGACAGTGGGTGAGTGCACTGTTTCCGAGGGCTTTCATCAACAAGAGTCGAAAGTTGCACAGCTGATCAATAACTTGTATTAGCAAATTTCGGCTTTTGGCCTATTGGGGACGTAGCATTTGAGACCAATATTGCAAATCCATCCAAAAAAAATAAAAATTGGAAAGTGCATCTTAGTGCAAGTAATATCCCAACTATGAGAAGTCATAAGAAAAATGGAAAGTCTCGTTGTGGTTAAAGTATCCCGCGGAGTTATACAAAACATCGTGCATCACAAGTCAGCAGCTTGATATTTTCTGTCAGAAAGGAAAGCCAGACCTAGCAAGAATACAGATTCAAGATATAGTATGACAGATGGCGAGTTCTTGTTGTGTAATTTTGTCAATTTCTAGCAATTGATTCGGAACTATTTTGAATTCTTAATCAGCTAGAAGCGACTTGAGCCTGATAGTCGCGATCCAAAAGTACAGTATTATAACGACATGTATGCAATGTACATCAATCTATAACGCTCTGGGATGTCTTTGGGAATATAACCATCAATGAAATAAGTCGTCTTTTCAACTGGGGCCCTGCCTTAACCCGTGACTAATAGCTGCATGCAGGTTCAGCGAGAGAGGCCCAAATGTGATGATATACTCATTGTGATCATAAGCCACCATTCCCTGATAAGGAAGATTTGCTACCTCCAGAGGGAATCAACGTATGAAAATATTTACTGCACTAGAAAGTTCCTACAACTACGGAAATCAGGTACGAGCTTATAAGTCTCCAAAAGTATACAACAATATAGCAAATAAATTCCTGATTGTTATGTAGAAGCAATATATCATCATTATGCTAGCGTGCTGCTCTGGGAATACTAGTGACACCTACTGCGCTCCCATTGTTGAATTTCATCATCATATTTGTCATGAACAGCCTATAACTACTTCAATCGCCTTTTCCCTATTCCCAAGGCCCACTGATGAGATGTTAATTAGAAGTTTCCGAATGTACTGTACCATATTTACCAAGCCACTTTAGATCCAATTACCACTTGTAATTCTAGAACCGGTACCGTCAACAACGGAGTTTGAGAAAACTTTGGTTGATGAAGGACGGCTGGCGTTTTCGTACCAGTCTTTTGCTTTGTGCGATATGCCTCTCGATGTTCGCTTCCGATTAACCCCTGGACTCCATAGTTTCTCTATCCTAGCATCTTCTGAGTCGTCACGAATAGGGGAGGGTGTCCTACACATCCAATCTGATTCGATCAGCGATATTGATGTAATGTCATCTGTCTTCTCATGATCATCACTCGCTCTGATCAGCATGCTATCCTCAACCACCAATGGTTCGTCATCGGTAATCGTCGGACGAATTTCGAGTGTTGAGCTTCGCTTATTCTGGATTATTAAGTTTCGTGATGTTAAAGAGCCTGTAGTAATTGAAGGTGAAGCTATGCTCATCCTTTCCTTGTTTTCGGTTGGGGATCGTTCTTGTGGAAACAAAGGACTCTCATTGGTATTAAACACTGTCTTTTCGTATTTTTCTCTCTCTAGTCTTGCACTCTGGTGGTCATTAAAGACTGATAGGGAAGTCACTACCTTGTGTATCACCGCCACGTTTCCTAAATTTGTTTCTAGAGATATTGGTTCTCTTGTGATATGTTTACAAGGAGATGAAATCGGAGATGAATAGATAGAGGGTATTTCTGATGACGCCAACGCATTATTAAAAGGAGCAGTGCTTGGTCGAGTTTTATCAACGACAGGTAATTCCGGCAGTGGCCTGGGTGATTCTGGTCCTTCTGAAAACCATTCGGATTCAGCAGATGGCGATAATGCTCGTGGAGAACCTGATACAGGAATATAACTGTCCTTAATGACAGCAAACTCTGAGACCTCCGTGGTGTTGACTGGAATAACGCCCGTCCGTGTCGTATCAAGGCAAGTAGGAGAAAACGAATTTCGAGCTTCCATAGGAAATGACTCTTTCAATATGTTATCCTCGATGTCCTTTATGTGATGAGAGATTTGGTTTTTTATGCGGGGATGAAGAAACTGTTGTATTAAATGTAAGTTGTGTGATCTCTATTTAACGTATATTGGGAATATACTTCTCCATAAGAGTGGTTCGGATTGCCATTGAGAGACATGATGCTAGCCGAGGGCATTAAGAGTTGCTGTGGATAATTCGACGGAATAAGCTCCTGGGAATTCAATGTTTCCCAACTTCGATAATGGAACTTGAAGGTAGCAAAAGGCTTGTCCTTGGGATCCGCCAGATGATAATCATAAAACTTAGCATCCTGGGGTTTGTCAAGCAGTCCGCCAGTTGGCATCCTTCAACCACTGATGAGTATTTACATAAACCAAACAGGGATGCAGAAACTTACACAATACCGTACTCATCTTGTGGCCTATAATTCACTGGCTCAGGAAGCTTACGCTGTCTGCCAAATGCTCGGTATATCAGTACCTCAATCAGCCCTCCGTCGTTGGCTGCCGACAAGGCTTCTTCTTTGTTGTTAAAGAAGAAAGACCGCATTTCAGTGCCATTATTCTTGTAAACAATGCCAGCATGTTGGTAATTCCATCGCTCGCTAGGATCAAACAAAGCCTTTATAACCTGTCCACTTGGTTCCGTAATTGTATTGATGCCCCATGATGTGATATGACGGCCATTCATGATAAGTTTGAAGTAGTAGAATGATGAATTCTTAGCGGCAGCCTCTTCAACGTTGTAACGAATCCAGAATCGAGCTCCTATCGCGCTGTAAGTTGGGCTGGGTAGAGTAGAAAATGGCTGAGTTTACCTGGTAGAGATGGAATGTAGCATGAGATAGATGACTCTTCTCTTCCAAGGATCTTGTCTGACTTGCTTTCTTCCTCCGACGTATGCCATGAGTTAATATCTGGGGAAATGGCATTGTCCTCTGTGGCAGCTTTGCGGTTTGTAAATTGACTGCTGCAATCTGGGTGAGGGAATTCAGGATGTATTTTCAGTTCCCATTGTGATACTATGGTCAGCTTGATACCCTTGAAGATGGGCATTGTGATGAGGCGGTCTTTGCTAAGAGAGCCTAGATGGGTGACAGGATGAGATGGTGTCAGTTTGAGGCAACAGAAGGCACAAATATCAGATTTGGAAGGTGCGCTAAATCTCGGCCACAACTCAAACTATACACCGAGTTGGACTGGGCATAAGTAAAGGTTGCACAAGTCATATAATTGCAATACTGCTTACGCAAAATATGAGCACTAGGAAGGAAAAGCAGGTGCTTCTCAAAGAATAATACCCACATTCATGAATCATGGATTGCTGAAGCACAGGAAAATCTTCGTCACCATCCTGTTTTCCACTCACAAAACATATATTTGAATTGGGTTGAGCATGAGGGAATAGACTAAACTTAGAGAAAGATCACAGTAGCATAAGCTTAGAGTGTTGTCCGATATCTGCACCCAGACTTATCATTGACTCTGTTGCCTGATAGATTTGAAATATAACCACAGAAATTTTTGAAGCTTGTATAAATAACAAAATGTTCACATAAACTTAGGTTGATTAGTGTCACCAGTTCTTTGCATATACCTCTGCAAATAAGCGGCCACAGAATATTTGGCAGCATTGATATCCTGAAAAAGAAACAAAGAAGAACATAATCCCACTTTGTTTTTTTGGCCACTAAACCGCTCCATACTCCCTTGCCAAGTTCAATGCCACAGCAAGTACAAGTACAACTACTTTTTGATTTCTTGCCATGGTCCTATGGATTCAAATCGAAAGGATGCTACCATTTTGTCTATATGGTAACTTCTAACGTACAAATTCTTAATGTTGTAACATAGCTTCCGCTCACTTCGTTCCGATGACAGCCTTTGTATCTTCTTCCTTGCCCAGCAAACCAAGATTTCTTATCTGGCCAGCTTTTGGTGCATCATCCCGCGGACTGTGAATCGCCGACTTCCGGTATGCTGTTTGTAGTTCCAATACTCTCTTTGCCTAATTCATGAGTATGTTATTAGTCTATTGTTTTCATCTGAGGCTCTGAACAACAGAGAGCAATGATGCGGGGCAGCCCGTTTGCGCCATACCTCTTTCTTGTGATGTAAGCACTCGTAGTAATCTTCTAGCACAGGCAAACACTTTCGCTTTCCTGAGTCGTCCTCGGAGTTTGTGTTAACGACGTAGCAAGCTAGAACCTCTTGCCAGAAGGGAAAGCATCGTGATTGACCTGCAGGAAGCAGCGTTAGCGATTGAATACCATAATAATAACATGAGCATAACAGCCATGCCGGGTGTGTGACTTACCACCGTTGAGACCATAGCCAGAAGACATGTTGGGCAGTCAATTGCAGAAAATCGTAGACGTCTTTGAGTCGGCACGAGGTTGATAGTTAGCGATGTGACGCCTCAGGCCATCACCCCTACGTACCCTGTTTAAATGCCAAGACTTGTGGTGGTCATACAAACTGGCCAGCTTCCATCAGAGAGCTTGAATAGATAGGAACACCAAACTTTTGGGCATCCAAGCAGAACTATGAAGTATGGCGAAATCAGTAATATCTCCAGCCAAAGCCGTACTTTTGGCAGTTCAACTAGCCAGTAATTCCGACATTTCGAACCTACGAACTTTAATATCCCAGAATCGGAAAGCGCTACGTACAGAAGTTGTTCTACGCATTCTTCTGAGCCATCTACCGGAATGCGTAGATCCTTTAGAATATGTGCCGCTGATACAAGACCTGGTAGAAGGAGGGATAGGAGATACCGAAGATGTGCCAGTGGACGCCAGTGTAGTAATCGACATCACTGAGACCGAAGCAAGCAAGAGGGTTAAACGGCTCCATCTACTTCCTGTGACGTGGCCGAACGCGCTTGCAGATGGTCCCGACGATCTCGTGTCTCGATTTCTCATACATAGATCAATGCGAATTGACCAATATACTGGTCTGATTGATCAGATACCAAAGTTGGTTGGCCCATTTTTACAAGGCTCAAAAGAACTGCGAATATGGATGATCACAACTGTACTGCCTTTGCTAAGGCTAAGTTATGAATACCATCCAGGTGAACATATTATGACCACATTAGCAGCTTTCGAGCGTATGAATAATGAAGAGGCACTTGCTTTACTGTTGTCAGGGACCGGGAAGTTAGAATCTGCAAGTGACAACAGAAACGTAACTAAAAACACGGTCGGAAGAGATATGAAAGGCTTGGTGGGGCCATGGATGTATGGCAACACAAGATCGAAAAGACGCAAGCTACAAGGCACGTCGAGCTCCAATTCCGAGGTTTCTTCGTCCAAAGAAGAAGCTTTCGGTACAAACGAGAAATGTGCCAGCTGGGAAGAAGTGTTCGAATGGGTGATATCCCAAGCTAGGACGTCCTGGAAAACTACCGTTCAAGTCATTGAACAATGGGATGGTCCAGGGGATGTTGATCTAGGGGGTTACGAGGATGGTACCGAGTTGCTGGATGAATACGAACAGCAGCACTTGGAGCAGCGATATGCTCGATCAGCTCTAGCTTCTGCATACCTCATTCCCGATACATCTTTAGAAGCACTCTTGGGTGTTAATTCCATTTTAGCACGCATAATCCTCCTACTAGATATTGAAAAAATACCAACACTAGAAGCTGCAGGAGCACTGCTCACACCAGTGATGGATCTGAGCAGTTTCATATCCACCTTAAACGGTGTTCCCCTAAAGCAGAGTTATTTGGAGGACAATAATATTCTGACTAGCCCAGGTGAGGAATCATTGAGACTGCTCCATGCTCTGCTGGTCAGCTCATATCTATTTACCAAAGAGGGGACTGGAATAACAATAAAAAGAGCTGCGGAGCTTGCGCTACTGCAGCAAGAATATGAGCAAAGAGAGGAGTTCAAAAAACTGCTTCTCATTCACAACAGCCGGGGTCTAAAGGGTGATGATAGGTATTGGACACGGACAAGGAATGAGTTCTTGTGGCTTCGAAATTGGGGCGCTGAAGAGACACCTAGCGAATTAGCTACAAATGGTCGAGGTGTACTTGGGACAATTTCAAAGGAAGAAATTGAAGTCGCACTTCTGAAGGCGCTTCTATCTAACAATCGGATCACGCTAGCACAGTCAATATATCAAAATTCGCCTGAAAACCCACTATCTCGAAAATCGCTAAATAGCACTCTGATCACGGCAGCTATGGAGGCCTACGACAACGCTACGAACGGCAATATGACTCGAGGTGGAGTCAAAAGATGCTACGATATTCTCAAAGCATTTCACGAGACGCTAGACGAAACCGCCAGAAAACAGCTTGAGGAACTGGTCAAGGTTACGAACGAAATAAGCGAATACCGTCTAGTTATCAAAAAAGAGCAATTCAAGCCAGTCGTTTTGCGCGTGCACAACGATCCGGTATCAATTCTTGGAATGATTCTGGATCAGAACGAGCGTGCCTACACTCGTGTCAACGACTTCATGATGATGGCTAAGCGAATGGTTGAAGCCGGTCTTATCAAGAAGGATCAGTCTACCACCCAGAAGCGTGTTATCAGCATGTGTATTGATGCTGCTCTGGCAGATGATGATTACGAGACAGCGTACTCTTTCGTCATGACACGCCTCTCAAATGTCGCAGGACCCTCGCGCACCAATAACAATATTACCTCAAGCAAGCCATCAGGTCTAACTGCTAAAAAGGCACCAGTTGTTCTCGATGATTGGTCTTGGAAGGCAGCCTTGCAGGCAGGCAAATACAGGCGAAATCAAAATACAGTCAATCCTACTCACTTTGGGAATGCAAGTGGAAACGTAGAGATTCGACATCTACAACAGCGAATGGATTGCCTTGCCCTTGCCCTTAGATTTTCTCCCTCGTCCGCTTTGCAAGAAATTCTAAACGCCTATCGTCGGTGTGAGGAGGAGCTGGAAACGAAAATGCGGGAAGAAGAGGAAGAGGAAGCAGCTTGGGACGACCAAGGTGACAACCAACTTATGCCAGGAGGTTTCGCAGCATCAGCACCCAGGCGGAAGCAAGAATCTGGTCTTGGAACTACAGAAGAGGCGCCAATGTCACTATTCGATTTGGCACGTGCCAGCACTGCTCGTGCCCAGAGCGGCCTTGCAGCCTTGTCGGTTCTCCAGGGCAGCAAGCAACCTGAGAAGCAGCGACCTCTGTCGCAAATAAGTACAGATGGGAGTGTTGACTCTAGCGAGCCTAGGGAGCGGAAGAGGGACCAGATCAGGAATGTAGCTGCTGGTACACTGGCTAGTGGTCTTGGATGGGTACTTGGTGCACCGACACCTCGTGGTGATAACTAGTGGTCGCGATTAGGTTCCCATATGTTTATTGGAAGCGCTGAAGTTATTTAACAGTTGTATACGGAGTGCGCTTCGAATGAATTATAGCATAAAATATACGGTATTTGATGGGCTTAGCGGGTGTTTTTGATAGCATTTAAGGTGGTACAGTTTCGTAGCATAGTTCTAATCACGATCGTAGTATGAACTACAACGGTGAATTCAATTCTCCAAATGTAGCTTATTTTATTGTGTACCCCGTTAGAAGTCTCTTGATCAATCGTATTTATGTCTGCGTACAGCTGTATTGTCAATGAGGTAAATGTTAGCATGTGTCGTACGTGTCACTTATATATAAAGAAATATAAAAGGTATGCTAGACTTCAGAGCTCGCCATCGTATATCTTCTTACAAAATCAGAAAAGGTTACTTAAGTGCCATATCTGCCGGGGGAGGGGGGCTAATATGTGGAAATATTCTTATGACTTCGAGGCGTTTGGCACACAGGTGGACTAGATAGATGCTTGGATGAAATAAGAGCAAAATTTTTCCGAATAATTCTCAACCAGGAGGCTAAGAAACAGTCTCATACAAACAGTAAGTCCATAGACGAGAATGAAATGTGTGATCCGACCTTTCACCTCAAAGCGAGAATTCGGCAAGTATGCATTAAGGTTCAACTTTACAGTCTCTTAATTACTTCTCAGGCTTCTTTACCATCTGCCTTTGGCTTCTTTGAATCAGAGGCCATTCCGGCCTGTATCCATGCTCTACTAGCTTCAGCATGTTCCTTCATCTTTGCTTGGTCCTTGGCCAACTCTTTGATCTTATGCGGGTCTGGGACATGTCTTCCTTTCTCTACACCTGGCCTTGCAAGCATTCTTTCCTCCCAAGTTTTTAAAGCTGGGAAATCGTCGATCTCAACACCTGACCAGAATGCCGATGTAATCCAGCCCCAGCTGAAAGACTAACAGTTAGTTGCCATCTCTCTGATTAAGGATCAAGGTTGGCCAGCAAGCCGATAACTTTTAGATATTCTAAAGCAACAACTAGCGGGGCACTACTTTCGGTGGGTGACTGACTGGGCAATATCTGCAATTGTGCATTTGTCTCCCACGAGATATCCAGAAGTTGACTTTTCCAAATGGGTGTTCAAAACACCATACAAGCGTCGGGTTTCATTTACGTATCGATTTACTCCATATTCGACTATTCATGATTGGGTCAGCCTCTTAATACAAACGGTCTGCCAAGGAGACAAAAAGAGGGAAGGATTCTGTGCCTGCGAGATAGGGACAGTTCCATCACGGCAAGGCCACTCACTGCGTTCTGGCGCGTAGCGAGAAAAATGATTGGCTTGTCCCTGCATCGGTCCCACGCCTGCGTTCAAGAAGAAGAGCTCGACGACATGTTAGCATTATTCGTAATATACGCTAGACGAGACTCCTCTTCAACCTATTTTAACTATACTCACCCAGTTGTTAACCTCGTAAAACTCTCTTGTTCCTCGTGGATAAGAGATTTTATAATCTTTGTCATATACGTCGACGAGGTACTGCTGGATGCTACCACTCTCAAAAAGATTGATGGCTTTCCCATCGCTAAAGGTGTCTGTTAAGGCAGGGATCCGTCCATTGGGATTAATTGCCAGGAACCAAGGTTCTTTTTGCGTATCTTTGGAAATGTCGATCTTGGTCACCTTGTATGGCAATCCAAGTTCTTCAAGAGTAATGGAGATCTTGATACCATTTGGGGTTTGGCTAGATGGACTGTGTCAGTGACACTTACGATGCTTGAGTTAGTCAACGATGGGTAGATGTGTCGGCTCTTTATCACCGTCAAATCTAGTCTACTTCATGGTACATACGTGGTGTAAAGATGAATGTCTGGTTGAGTAGCCATTGTCGATCTTAATTTCAAAAGTTCTGCAGTTCAGGTCTGGTCGCGAGAATAAGCTATAAGATTGATAATTGAATGCGAATAATGATGGCCTCAAAGGGTTAATTTCTAGGAAGTCAACAACTAGGGGACATGCTTTTAAACTACTTCCCCACAGACTATCAGTTCGGAGAAGCCCTAGCTGTGCCGTGACGTGATGGAACGTCTGATTTCAAATCAGTTGCATCTTGACGGTGGGGCAGGATATTGATATATGCTGTGCTATCCTGCTGGCTGAACCAAACAGCAATCTGGCTAAGATTTATCAAAATGATCAGATGTCAATTCATTATTATCACTACATACGAGGCTCTTTTGGGTTATTGTCTGCATAAATTGACATTTCGATTTCGACTTTTACATAATAGATAGAATGAGTAACGGAACGGGTCAAAGTGGCTGAAATGGCAGCAAACGAGGTAAGATCCCCTATAGAATCACGTGAGTATACCGTGGCTGAATTTTCCTTTCTGGGACTGGCTCATCTACCTAGCTGGCTCGTGTGTTTTAAAAACCACATGTGTATCCAGCCCTCTCATATCTCACAAACTTCGCTCACGAGCGCAATTTACCGTTGACTACTCGCTATTTACCATGGCCTGGAGATCGCAAGGCAGCACAGGCTCAAATGCCCTTCCCCTAGGAAATCGGCGTCGTTTTGGTGGTGACGAACAAGCATCACCTCCACCTCCTCCACGCGATGATGGTGGCTACAACCCATCTAAGCCTGCCATTTCGGAGGGAGGTTATAAGCGTGGTCGAAGTCCAGTTAGAGGTTTGTTGCCCTTATCTCATGATCCTCTGCCCGTTTCTAACGCTACATAGCCGAACCCGCTGCTGATGGAGGTCGCGCTCGTAAGAAGAGAAACCGATGGGGCGATTCAACCGAAAACAAGGCTGCTGGGCTGATGGGCCTTCCAACTGCTATCATGGCCAACATGACTAGCGAGCAACTCGAGGCTTATACTCTCCACTTGCGTATCGAGGAGATCAGCCAAAAGCTTAGGATTGATGATGTTGTCCCTGCAGATGGCCATAGGTATGCCCAAACTGCAATTGCCAACCTTCACCTGCTAATATCAAGCAGATCTCCTTCCCCACCTCCTCAATACGATAACTTCGGTCGACGTGTTAATACCAGAGAATTTCGATATCGGAAGCGTCTCGAAGATGAACGCCATAAATTGATTGAAAAGGCCATGAAAGTCATCCCTAACTATCATCCACCACAGGATTATCGTCGTCCTACTAAAACACAGGAGAAAGTTTACGTACCAGTCAACGATTACCCAGAAATTAACTTCAGTATGATTGCTAACCCTCTAACACCTCCCCCTTTGCTTCTAACCCTTGTTTTTCTTTGCTGTGTGACACTGCGTGGCATTCACGAGTGCCGCGTGTTGTCATCACTAACCTGTCATACTCACGTTTTGCTCCAAAGCTTTGATCATCCACTAACACTCAGCTACTTCCTTAAGTCGGCTTACTTATTGGCCCACGTGGTAATACTTTAAAGAAAATGGAAACCGAATCACAGGCCAAGATTGCAATTCGAGGAAAGGGATCAGTCAAGGAAGGAAAAGGTCGTTCTGATGCGGCCCATACCAGCAACCAGGAAGAAGACCTCCATTGTTTGATTATGGCCGATACTGAAGAAAAGGTCAACAAGGCGAAGAAGTTGATCCACAATGTCATTGAAACTGTATGTGAACCCACATGAAGCTACGCCCATTTTCACTTAGCTATACTAATTCTGAACAGGCTGCGTCCATTCCAGAAGGCCAGAACGAGCTCAAACGTAACCAATTACGGGAGCTTGCGGCCCTGAACGGTACCCTTCGTGATGATGAAAATCAAGCTTGTCAGAACTGTGGTCAGATTGGTCATCGCAAGTATGACTGCCCAGAAGGTCGCAACTTTACTGCCAACATTATTTGCCGCGTTTGTGGTAATGCTGGCCATATGGCCCGGGATTGCCCTGACCGTCAACGCGGGGCGAACTGGCGCAATGATGCCCCAGGTGGCGCTACTGGTTCACCAGCTGCCGGCCGCATTGGTGCCGGAGATGCTGTTGACCGAGAGTACGAGGTACGTTTGTAGACTTTAGTTTCTTTGACCCTAAAATACTAATATTATATAGCAACTCATGCAAGAACTTTCCGGTGGCGCTCCATCTGCTGAAGCTCCTCGTCGTATTGAAGCTGGCGCAGGCGCTGATCAAGGACCTCCTGTTGATGGCGATAATGTCAAGCCATGGCAGCGTGGCCCCACTGGAGCTGCTGCCCCATGGCAACAAAAAAGTCGCGGTGACGATCGGGGAGGCTACGATACACGAGATCAGGGGTCTTCTGCAGCTCCTTGGGCGAAGGATCGTGGACGTGGAGAGGACAACCGTGGGGAATATTATGGCGGTCAGAACAACTTCAATGGTCCACCATCTGCACAATCCGCAGCTCCGTGGCAGCAAGCTCCTCCTGCTTATCCCGCTGCTGCAGCTGGATATACTGGCTATGCTGCACCTGGATACGGGGCTGGATATCCCCAATCAAACATGGGAGCTCCTCCTGGTCTTGCTGCACCTCCTGGGCTCAGCAGTGCTGGAATTAACGCTCTGTTACAACAATACGGTGGGAGTCCGCCTCCTCCGCCTCCAGCTTCGAGCATTCCACCACCGCCTCCAGAAAATGCACCACCTCCTCCGCCTCCTAGTTCGAACATTCCACCGCCCCCTCCACCAGGAAACTAATAGGATTCGCATTAACTTAGATGCACTAACTCAGCATTAAGCCTCTGTTATGATCATTGACCACTAGAATAGCAATTCTGCGAAAACGATAGGTGTTTTCATCATCGTGTTCGCTTTGCTTTAATTCTTGACAGACTGTAACCAACCTTTTTTAAACTCCTTGGGAAATAACACTGTGTAGTAATAGAAAATATCATTTAGTTTTGCCTATTCTTTTAAATTAACGTGATTATTTAGTCCAATGACAGCTTTAGCAGTCGACGCTCTAATTGCCTAGGATGTATTTTTATGTGATCAATTTCCATATCTGTATGTCTCGTGTCACACTGGCATAGTGATGTCGATTCAGCTTCTGGTCATTATAGGAACAAATCTACTTTTGTACTAATGGGCCTCTTCTTGGATATAGCTATGCCCGCTTTATGTCCCGATTTATGACCACATCCAACCCCAGAAGATGATCTAACGCAGTGGCCGATAATGTGGTTTTATATTTCGCGCTATGCACCATGAATCTCCTGCTAATTCAACATGATAGTGGTCACATACGTATCAGTCCAACTCCATACTTGAACGTCTTGTCTGAAGGAAGTATAAACCCGAACTTTAGAGACATATCCGTCTCCTAGGATTCTCGTATCGAATCTTAGCTTTTATTCCATTATATTATCAATCGCTTCCTTAACAAGTCTGCTTTAGTTTAGTTCTTGATTTACCATTGCTTCTGTACAAAAGACTTTAGCTGGCTTTCACGAAGGCATTCCACTTATCAAGAGCCCGGCGGGGTGAAACTTTAGCAAGAGATTTTTGAATTGTAATGCGACGCGTTGAGTAATTGCACTTTGACCTGGTTTCGGAAGTGGACGGTGTATGTATGGTACATCCTATGAGGAGACATTATATTATTGTAAATGAGGTTGATAGAGCTGCTTCCGGACCTAACGATGATGATCCTTGATTCAAGCACAGTATGCAAGCCATGGGCATCGAACAAAGCCCAGCTAATGCTTACAAATACGTCAACTACACAAAGGTAGGGATCAAATCCAGTCATTCACGCCAAAATCGGCAAGCATTGAATCAGAAATGTCTGAAATTATAAAATGAATAGTATTAGTTGTCATATGATGCACTAATCTTTAACTTAAACGAGCTGATACGTGTAAGCTGCCTCCAATCCGCAACAGATAAATTTAACATATTATTACATTATGAACGTTTCGCCCTTATATAAATTACTGACGAGTAGTAGTGCTGCCAAAGAAGCTTGAGGTCTTTTCTTTACCACCATCCGCCGTTAAATGAGCCGCAACGGTTTCCTACTGACACGCCACTGTTAGCCGAATAACAGTCAGTACGTTGATCCTTGCACTTCTTCGCAGCCTTGTCGAAGTTATCACCACCATCGTATCGGTTGCGCTTGAAGAATGAGTACTTGAGCTTGGGCTTATTCTTGTCATTGTCTTTGCAACCTTCAGCGTAAGTGCTGGTGCAAGCACTGTATTGCGCATCACATGCATCTTTACATGCTTGAGTTGGTCCTTGCTTACCACCCCGGCCGTATGACTTGCAGTTCTTGGTATTGGCTTCAGTGTAGAGCTTGAAGGCATATCCGCGATTGAAGTCGGTCTTCCAATTATTGCAAGTGAGGCAAGGAAGCTCAATATCACCAACTGGGTTCTGGCTAGTATAACCCTTGCTTGGGTTGTGGGGCTGTTTGCAGATATTGACTTCAGTAGGTACAGGAACACAATCACTGCTGGTGCTGGTGACTGGACGAGATGTAGTTGCCGGCTTGGTAGCACAAGGATAGACAGTGGTAGAAACAGATGGTTGAGGAGTTGAGGGGTATCCAGCAGGAGGATTGTTTTTCTTGCAAGCAGAGATTCCGCAATTCTTACCAGGGCAGGACTTGGAGCAGTACTTGGAGACACTGTTACACCAATCTCCGAACTCGAAGCACTTCAAGTTATCTGGGAATCCAGCCTTCAAGAAGCAAGATATTTTTTGTACTGCACAAGCCGAAACTGCCTTGGAGCATGAGTTGTGATCATTGAAGTCAGGAAGTGGGCTAGAGCACCATTTGCCGCACTTGTATTCGCAAGTCGGCTTAGGAGGTGTGATTGTAACCGTAGAGGTGCAGAGGGATGCGGAAGTGGTAGATGGCTTTGTAGTAGATGGCTTTGTGGTAGGTGCAGTGGTAGGTGCAGTGGTTGGTGCCGTAGTTGGTCCAGTGGATCGTGCAGTGGTGGAGCATGACGAAGAAGATGTTGTTCTATGAGATGATTAGCACCAGTTTCAAAGAGCGTATTTTCCTCCCATGGGAACTGAAGGAGCCTTAGAGATAAATGCTTACATAATGGAGGAAGCGGTTGATGAGCTGGAGTGAACCGTGGATGAGCTGGACGAAGCAGTTGATGAGCTGGACGAAGCAGTTGATGAGCTGGACGACGCGATTGATGAGCTGGACGAGGTTGATGAGCTGGACGAAACCGCTGGAGGATTGGGGCCTCCACAAGGTTCGGTGGATTCTAGGTCTGAAGCAACATAGAGGTTGAGGGTATCCCGGCCACCACACTTCTGATTGGGATTGCCAGTGCAGGCCATGTCACACTGACTGGTAGACACCGCAAGCGTACCATTGCCCAAAACAACACCGCAGTAACATTCACTGCCAAATTCAACACCTGCAAATGCGTATCCGCCAACTTTGCAAGCTGACAAGCATTTTTCCAGAGTTAAGTCCGTTGAGGCAACTTGGTCTTGTCTCCAGGCCAGGGATTTACCGTTGGTTCCCTCATGGTAACAACCGAGAGTTTGGTAGTCGGAGATATCAAGGTCATCAACAGTGGGGAACGTAGGATCTTGGTATACAGAAATGAGATCAGTTCCACCACAAACTTGCGTCTCATCACCAGTGCCTGAAGCCCAAGTCAGCATTTGCCTACACATCACGATATCAAGAATCCAGAAAGGCGCTTGTGAAGTACTCCTGCGCACTTCCAAAGAAAAGCGTAAGATCTCTGTCATGAGGACATGGTGCTCCTCCTGCATCAGGCTAAAGAGCTAACGAATATTCCGAAGCAGATAACTCGGCTTCAAAAAGGTTGACTTACACTTGTAGTTGCACTTGGACTCGTCTGTCTGGATACCGTTGACAGAGGCACCACAGAAGCATTGGCCATAGTATTCCAAGCCAGCATATTCGTAGTCGTTTCCTTGGAAAGATTAGATGATACAGCTTCAACAGACTAGATAGCGTACCTTTGCAGAAAGCAACACACTTCTCGACCGTCATTGTTGTTCTATCAAGATCGGAGCTGTATAGGAGAGCACGTGGGCTGCTGGGATCGATGAAACATCCAGCATATACGAATGGAGTAAAGTCGGTACACGAAGGTTGAGCAGGTCCACCGGTACGCTTACCGATGAGACCGAACTCGCCGGCATTGACACCAGCGAAAAGAGTGGCAGCCGCAGAAGCAGCAATAAGAGAGAGGTTCAACATGTTTTGAAAAGCTCGAACCCAAGTCTGAAGTTAGAAAAAAGAGAGAAATTAAAAGAAAAAGAGATCGAAGTTGGATGAGGATCCTAAGTGCAAGGGAGAAACACAGCCTATATATACATAGATAGAGGTAGCGAAGTACCTCCTTAGGTCTTAGATGACGGTCAGAGACCTAGAGCATGGCAAGGGTAGCGGGGGATCACCGATACGGTGGGTACGACGGAGGTGGAGAGAAAAGCAGAGTTAAGGTGGTGAGCGTAGTACCGGAAGTGGTGAACTATGAATGGCTGATGGAGAAGGCGGCCGGCGGCTTGAGTTGCACGGTCATTTACAAGGATTCATATTTTGAGACCTGGTAGGACAAGGGTAGATGAGAAACTGGTATACCGTAACTTTGCCTCTAAATACTATAGTAAGCCTAGAAGCCGTTCATATAGTTCCAAATAGACGTTCCATTCATTGTGCCCAGCCTAGATTAAATGCTCCGAGGGCGTAGCAGTTCCGGCTTGTAGGAGCAGCGTTAAATCCGAGATCGATTAAATCTATATTGTCTTCCCAGCTCAGAAAACGAGCCGGGACAAGCCACATTATTTGGGATTCAGAGCTTTTCTGAGCCTCGTAGGTAGAACTGGGTTACTGGACTCGTATCGGTGATCTTCTCGATCCAAAAAGAAAAGCAGCCAGTAGGAGTTGTACTTACTCCAAGCGAGTCCGCGGTCCGATGGGTGGTGTACATCATAGCTATGTCTCTAAAAACATGATATCGTATTTGGAATAACATTGGGTGGGCCAGAGCTGAGGCTGGAAGTGCGCGAAAAGAACAGCGCAGGTTGTGGTGGTCTTTGCTCGCTCACTTCCTTTTCCCTATCTTGCAGATGTGGATTTCAATCTGGATATGGATGAGCCAGCCATTTTAGGCCACGTAAAGCCCGCGCCCGTTTCAGACCTATGAGTAGTTTAAATCTCGTAGACTGGTAGTATAGGACTATATCATTCCAAAGTATTGCTGATTGGTCCAAGGGGGGCATCAGTGCGTGCAGTGCAGTACCGTGCAGCCCACATCTCACAGCAACTTACGATATAGCCGAGTAATTGCAGCTAGAGTTGAAGTAGTGGGTGGTGCACTTACAAATATTAGAGCAAGTACAACAAGTACTGTCTGAAGTGGAGTACCATCAGATCATGCTGTCCTGAATAATAAGTAAGGACTGGTGGTGCTCGCTCGCTCGCTAAGAGAATCGCTAAGGATGACGTTATAAAAGTTCTCGCTGCGTTGGGAATTGGGTTGCTAAAAACAAAACCCGATGATCCTAAGATCGACTTCACCTCTCTCTCCTGCATAGATTCGACTCGCTGCTCTGTCCTCCAGTCATTCTTGCTCACGGGGCTATTGCGGGTGAGCTTTGTCTGTTTGCTTCCTTGATTCCAGTTTCTCGCTCTCTTCGGCTGCTTGACTCTAAGAACTGAAGAAGCATAGTTTAATGAGCATCGCGCCTCTTCGTCCGAATGCAGCAGAAAAGGACGTTATCCGAATGCCGGTACAGGGTCCGTCTGCACGCCACAGTTGTGTTTGCGCAGGGGGAAATAGGTACAAGTCAGGTACCGAACACTGATTCAGACACAACCGGACGGAACACGCCAAAATGAGCAAGGTTGGGTGAAATATCCGAGCGTGCGGCACCACGGTCATTTTAACGCACCACAATCACTCTCCACGCTGTAAACACCATAGCGTCCTTCAATATACCCTACTGTACCGGACGATATGTCAGGGTTCACCCTGCCCCGCTACCACGCAACCGTCTACTCCGTATTGTGTCTACTTGCCGTGGTGGGGCTGCTGCTGGGTTTTTCGCACTATTGACGACGATAGCACCGTCCTCCTAAGTACTTAACGGACTTGTTAGTCAACACGAAATAAAAGGGCTGGTAAATACGCCAATACTGTATAGGCCCGCGTCCAGGTCAGCGGATGCCCAACCCAGCACATCAATGAGCAGTCAAGAGTCATGACATGGTCACTGCACGCACCACCCAGTGCCGAAGCGCCAGAGCGTGGACCCGGAACAAGAGCAAAGAAAGGGGAACATCGAGAGGAATTAGAGAGCTAAGCGGATAAAAGGAACGATAGGTCCTAGAAAACAACTACAAAGGACACCTTGAAATGGGCCCATCGCTGCATCTCCAAATCGGAGTCCTTCCTTCACGTCCTTTTCTCGTTGCTCCCCTGCCCAGAAGCAAAAGATCGACTTTGGCGCCCCCGCTTCGCTTATCTGGAAAAAAAAGTCCGTAGAATTATGGTTTAATAAATCGTGCCGACTATGTATGTGTTTGAATTGATAAGGAAACCAAGATGCAAGCCAGCGAACTTCAACCACACAACGGCCCTATGATAGAATTCTGGCTTTAAACCACGTGGCTAAATTTAATTCTTGGTAGTGCCGAAGCTTTAGAAGTCCCATAGAAGGAACAGTGACGGCTAGAGTTAGAACTACTACATCCCTTAATCACGACTTAGTTTGTTTCATGACCTCAGCCCATTTCTTCATTAGCCTCCCCTTTACTCTTTTTACAGAAGGTATTATTAGATTTTTAGCGCTAGCATCTGATCAACAATTGACAAATAAGCAACGTCACCGGTTGCTTCTAATAACCGCTGGATTGTAGAAGTAAATCCAGTAAATTCTTATGTCCAGAGCAGAGTTGTGCAACTACTACACTCAATAATTTGCACTGTAATTCTGTGCAATCAACTCTCGTCCCAGTTATGATTCTCGATATCCGACTCCGTGCACCGAATTCACGCGGTCAGAGTCGTACTACTCTTGCAGTATTGCAGGCTGCATGCACGGCGAGGGTCTGGTTTGTACGGTGTACCACGGCATCATGCGGGTGCTTTGCTTTTGTACGGCAGCGCTGAAAATAGCCACCATGTCCGAGGTCTTACATATTTGCACGACAAAAGATAAGACATTCCCATTTTGGTACGTATGCCTATGTTCTGGCTTTCGGCATCTGCGCATTTATACTGGAATACGATTACTTGATCCAAACCCGCCAATTATACTCGTATTTAATGACTTGGCAATACTTTCGTTTATACCTTGCTTGCAGTACATTCCTGTTACCGATATCAGAGTTGGTTGGTAGGATTTAGCAGTCACTGAGTTTGATCATGGTTGAATTGCCTGCTTACATCCCGACTTCATTTACTATATCAGGCCTACGATTCTTGAATTCATCACTGATCAAAGTTATCAATCTTAATTCTTCTTCTGTTGCAGGCTCCATCAAACTGAAATTAGATCCGTGAGTTCCCAGATATTTTTCTTCGTAGCTTCCTCAACATATATAAACTGGGTGGCGAACAATATGACTTCTATCATTTCCACCTTGATCACCACCCACCTTCTTGAGAATCCCATTCAGCGTCACCGGACCGCAAACATAGACATCTGCATACTTTATTATTTTTCACCTCGTAGCCTCGAGACGATTCAAACGTTCGTCAAAGAAGAGTGTGGTCCAGTTACACATTCTCCGCTTACTTTTTTCGGGCTCTCTTGCTATGGTTTTTCGTACTAGTATTTCAATTATGTCAGTAAAGATGTAGCATATGCTAAGCCCAGTAGATCAAGACTACTTAGTTCTTAAGGGTTAGATACTACTAGTAATTATACAGCATTGATTACTAGAGTGGCGGGTTTGTGCTTAGTATTCAGTACTTTACCTAGTTAAAAGCACCAGTGCAAGCTAACATTGCAACGAGACTCGTCTGTTTTGGGATAACCTGAAATGACAGATGCTCTCCCTTCTACAACCTGCCCCCAGAATATAAGACATCTATGAAACCACTTTATGTAATAATGACTATTAGTCGACCACATAAGTATTCTCTATATGTCATACTTCGATTTTAACATTAAAACCACTGTCAGTAAGAGCAGAGAACAAAAATGGATCGCCAGGGGATAAGTAAGTAAGCGCTGGTGCTTACCTAGTGGTCCATGCCAATGGTAAGTTGAATATGACACAGAACCATCGCATCTTGACAAATCTAGCTTTAGAAGTATTAGTGGCACAGGTGATGATAGACATGAATAATCTTCTATCTTTCAAAGCCAGTCGTGTAACCACCATGCCGAGGTTGTAAGTAAGGCTGAAATCGTATTTGCGCTGTTATAAGAAATAATTTATGACGGTTGCAATACGGACTTTCCTAAGGGGGGTCCATATAGCTGTCGGTGAGCCTACGGGAAGGTACTAAACTGTATATAGCTACGGGAATTTCCTACTAAGTAGT
>Ga0247810_10000204_pt1 | contig 90689 bp, 90 predicted proteins | sample UWRJL119311C1_FD_179918 | JGI IMG/M metagenome (GOLD analysis project Ga0247810, IMG submission 179918) | Plant litter microbial communities from Arlington Agricultural Research Station in Wisconsin, United States - UWRJ-L119-311C-1 | ecosystem: Environmental > Terrestrial > Plant litter >...
GAGAGCTTCCTTCCCTAGACTTTACCAAACCAAGAACCTTATTTCACGTTTTACGCACAGGAACCTCTCCTCCGCCTTCATCGTGAGTCTAGGTCCTTGACAAGTCACTACATATGTTTGTTGGAACAAAGGCTTGAGTTCAAATTGGTTCTTATTTGATTTTGGAGTGCAGTAGGCTCTCAGAGAGAGAGAGAGAGATAGAAAGCAGCAGAAGGCTGAAGTCTACTATCGATACCTAGGCTTGTCTGACGAAGATTTTGCTATACTCTAGTTAGCATCTTGATAACACTATCATATACGGCTCCTGACCTTTTTGAATTTAGAAGTCGCATTAAAAGAGAGAAAGAAGGGGTGAAGCTGATGGCTGAAGTCTATAATAGATGCTCAGGCTTAATTGACGAAGATTTTGCTATATTCTAATTAGCAGCTTAATAGCATTATAGCATAATGTTTCTCACCCTTTTGTATCTGGACTGTCTTTTTTTTAGCTCGTCCTCCCTCTAGTTCAGGGCTTCCGGCTTCCTTTCTCCTCGTTGGCAACATCAGCGCCTGAATTTGCGTAAATGCCATGCCAGTACTTTGCACGTTTGGTCTTCTCCTCCTCGCTCTTGTACAATCGTTTGGTCTTCTCCTTCTCATGCTCCCGTCCATATAGTGCAATAATACCACTGAACATGACTAAAGCAGTACAAGCTGCAATTCCAGATCTAGGGCTTTTAGCTTCTCTCCAAAATCTGCTGACGGCTTGAGAGATATCTTTGATGGGTAACGGGGAAGCCATGATTTGGGTAGTTGTTAAGCAAGAAGAAGAAAATTCCTTTACTTCAAGCCAAACTGCACATTTGCTTTGTTGCGAAGATGTAAAACAAATTTTGGGGAGGGCTAGGGAGGGGGGTGTTGCTAAAACAACGATATAAAGTGAATGTGGCAGTACTTACACAGGAGAACGCTTAGGCACCTGATTTGAATTGAAAAAGCCCGAACCGAGCTTTGTTGATGCTTGACGAGACATGGTAGACATTCAAAGTAGATTCGGGAAGGAATATTTGGAATCTGATGTTACTGTATGTGAAGAGTTGCAACTTTCCGAGGATGAAGAAGTATACTGTTAAGATAAAAACTATAAGGCTTTGTTTAGACACGTTCGGATATTTTATAGTGGGTCATTTAGCGTTGAGGCTAGCACATTCACCTAGAGACCCTTTTTTATTGTGAAAGCACGCGTCTCAAAGTTTTAAATATCTTCTAGAAACTGCAAATCATATTCTAAATGCCAAAATTTGGTGTCAGACTAGTCTCAGCTCAAAGCCTTCTGACCATCACATTTCTTTATAATATTCGGGGAAATCACTTTACAACAACTTGAAATGCACCTTTAATCATTTTGGTTCCTGCTCCTACCTTATTTCCTCTTTAATCGCACGCATATACATTGTCAACTATCCGCATATGCCCCATATTTCTGCATCCGTACCGATACTCTTGTACACTACTTGTAGGACACGTATGCACAGTAGAGATAATGGAAGTGCTTTATGGGCCAAATATATAATTGAGAGAATGCAGGACTGGAAGAGGGAGACAGATGGGAAGACGGATTTGGCAACAGACGCCACATCGTCCCTGAAGTCAAAAGGAGTTGCAGGTGAGCTACTGGGATTTGAGATAAACCTCAACTTTGACTTGGTCCTTAGGGAGATTTTAGAAAGGTGATAACATGACGCTACTGCTATGCTTATCTTTTTCATTGCAACAATTGAGCTCGAGATTGATCTTGCAGAACATCGTGAATTCTGGACAACTTGCAGTTCTTGTCACTTTCATCGCGAGGCTTACATGTTGATCTGACAGCTTGTACGACGCATTTTGGCTTGCTTCTGCCAAAAAGCCCAGGTCAATCGTCTATAGTTTTTTTTTTCATATATGATGCTAATTATGTATACTAGATAGGTCGTCTTTGGTTCTAGGATATGAAGAGTTGTGGCACCAACCCCACCACCCGCTACTATATTTAGAAAGCTTCTCCATCACGAAGACTTCCTCTTCTCTAGAGTAGACGATGTATTCAATGCCTCTTTTTTCTCTTAATTGAGGCATCATTCCTCCTTGGTGGCTAGAGGCCTTTGAAAACTATTCTGTCAGGGATTTCCCTCGCCAATGCAGGGAAATGCACTGCAGGGAAATGTACTGCAAGTCAATATCTGATCTATTGGGCAAGAATGCTTGATGTACTGTTTCAGTCTCGACCCTCCTTTACTTCAATACTGGTTGATAGTGTTTGCTAGCAGGTGGAGTGTTATGAAAATAGATGCAAATTATACTTGAAGTCAGTTGGCCCAGCCACTCTGTTTTTTCTTCTCTAAGACTGATGGCATACTAATATATAAGGGTGGTGAGTCAGAATTTCAGGCATAAGGACAGAAAATAACAAATGTGACATCGATACTCCAATGCTATTGCAGTGAATAGTTCATTCTTTTGGAGCATTCATCATCAAACTTAATTTAACGAACATCCCGATGCCATTTACTAGAATACCTTCGACTATGCACCCTGCATTGCCACCTTTTGCAATGAGAAGGATTTTCTCCGCATATCTTGGAAGTAGATCGAATATTGACCTCGCGCCAAAGGTTTCAAGATCTTACTCTCTCAAGCATTATGGAACAAATCGGAACGCAAGTCTATGTTCTCCATATGTTATAATTAGACTTTTTTGCCACAGTCAGAGACAAGCTAACGCTGGAGACCAAACAGGGAAACCATTACCATTCCTTTGAGTATGTTACCCTAACTTTGTGCGGCTTCGCGAGGGAATATAGCAGATTATAAACTGAATATCGTTGCACAGAGACGGAAGTTACATCTACTATAATTCCTACGGAAGCATATACTTCAGCGATGGAAAGGGCGATTGGGGTTATTTCCGAATCGACTCGAGCAATACTCTTCAGTCGATTAAAGGGGAAAAGAAAACCAACGACGTGTAGAATAATGGTGTTTTCTTTTAGCGATTGGGATATCTGGAACTGAGGAATGAGGGTATTCCGAAATGAATTTGAATGAAACCGCAGGTCGGTCGTGGCGATTATTCCATTGTAGCAACAAATACAGCTGTTGAAACCATTCATGAGGTATTTGAAATGTATGTCATTTACTGAAAGATCGGGCTACGTAATCTAGATACACCCCCGCTCTAGCAGCTGGCTTGATAATACAACAACCGGCAATATTGCTCAATCTTTTCACACTCAAGACAGGGAGGGATATGACCGTGATGGGTATGTGACTTTGCTGAAGCTGGGAGTACTGTAGAAGATGTGTTTTTAATTTTGCCTAAACTCTGGGAGCTAGATGATTGGGTTAGACTAGACCGAAAAGTTCTAAAAGATGCATTGTGTCTGTCTCTGAAGTTGAAAGTTTCCTGCGTACAATACTACATGAGGTGTTAATTATATATAATGCCTTCCTACCCCCTCAAATATGTGGGTTATCATTAGGTTTAGATGTTGTAATTAGAGTAGAAAAACTCCCTCGGTATTTCTAGCAAACCATCAGCGTTTCAAGTGTTCTATAAGGTCTCAAAGTCCACAACAAAAAAGCCCATTCCCAGGATAGTTGTGGTTTGTTGAAGTATTGCCATAATTGCTGCGACAATATGGATTTTCACATAACAAATGTCCAATTAAAGCTATACCCGCTACATAACTATGTCCATAGCCTCTAAAGAGCTAACAGCAACATTGTGGAATTCATTGCTAACTCCACTCATATGCTTGATGGTTTGCCACCTTATTCTCCAGTGTACCCATCGTTCTACTGAAAGCTTGAGAATGTCATGCTCCCATAACGGTGTTCCTATAATGTTGGTCCTATCAAGCCCCTCAACTGAGTCCTCTGCCTGACACCTCTCAAACAACTCCCGAGGACACAAAATAAATAACTGGGCAGCCGCAATCGTGTCGAGCTTAGATTCTGGATCTTCCAACGTATGGTCAATGTCAAGGGCTCTGACAATACTTGTAGCGCTTCGACGAATGAAGAATACATCTGCCAAAACAGGATCCCGAGTAGCCATCAAACGAGCACTGTAGGCAGTGACATGTAGGCAGTGACATGTGGCCATGTTGCAGGACCAGGTATCTGCTCTTCATCTTCCGGCCATAGATTACGGACCTCGTAATCTAAGTTTCAAAATTAGCTACATATGAAATGGTTGGAAGGTAAGATACTATTTATTGAATCCGCCCACTTGTTTACCCATCCTTCTAATTTTGACCAGGTATGTTCGGTACAGAAGTTGTTAAATCCCTCTCCAGGAACAGTTCCGAGTGGTTCTAATACCCGAATCGTCTGCAAGAGGTCCACGATCTGTGGTTGCAACAGCGGGAGGTGAACTGCAATCTCATTTATGAAGTACCATAAGAAGGATTTGCGGGTTTTCATTGTCATCATCGATGGGGATTGGGTAGTCCTGAGAGTAAGAGACGAAGCAGCCACGTTCACTGGAAGGTCGCCTGAAAGAAAGGCAATCATGTTGTTGATTTCAGTTTGGGTTGGGGTCTGGTCTGATTGCCCATCGTAAACCTCGATAGTGGCAAAGTAAGCTTGAATAATTGAGGGCATAGTTATGGGGTTCTGGTAAAGGTAAGTAATATTTAGATAGCGTAGCTATTAATTTGTTCCATGAAGGGGTTCTGTATGGTGGGATATAATGCATTTATGTTTAGTCTTGTTAAATGCAAATAGGAGCCTGGCCAGCGAAGACTCCCAATCAGTCATAGCTGATAGATGGCTACCGGCATCCTGCATCACGGATCCCGCACAAATGTGGACCACTGCGCTTCTTCGCTTAAATATTGCGTATTTCGACTGCAAACATGTACTCTTTGATGCATCCGTTAACTGTCTGAAGTGTGTACCGGAAGCCATGAACCGTGAACCATGAATCGTGAATCGTGAGTCGCGGGCCGTGAACCGGACAGCTTGATCATTGGAAGATTCTGAAACTCATGACAGTGCATGTGAACTAATTTGAGATTAGCTTATCACATAGATCATAGGTAAAGATATTGAATGGGACGGTTTGGATGATACTTGGATAATCGCCTTGTGTTGATCTAATAACAAAGCCGTGTACCTTGTTTTCATCGGGCAAGACGGTGGTATGGGGAAGTCACTATAAGTCAATGGATCAAGATAATCTCTGAGGAGTAGCTCTTTTAAGGGCCCTCAAAAGGGTTGTTGTGGTATTGATAAGCGTCAACAATTGCTTTGTTGACTGTAGCTCTGTCTTAGGAAATCTATTGAAGACTGATTTAATAAGGATTCAGGTATCTTGATGTGTAGATTGCATTTACTCAGACTGTGAATCAGCTTGAGTAACAGTACTCAGTCCCATTTGTCAAGGACCTGGACTCACGATGAAAGCGGAGGAGAGGTTCCTGTGCGTAAAACGTGTGTAAAGGTTTCTTGTTTTGGTAAAGTCTAGGGAAGGAGGCTCTCCGTACGGGAGAGGTCTAAGTATGCTAGCTAATGAGGGTGTGTGCCTCAGGCCACAACACCATTGCACCGCGGCCAGTATTTCCATTTACACTGAGAAGTATGGTATGAATATTAGATTCATTGATATCGCCATCCGCTACCATCTATAAGCCTTCCTGGTCTTTGGCACAAACGCTAGTTCATCAAATTGATAGGCATAGCAGAATTTGGTATCCACAAATTCTGATTTTGGTAATTTTTAACATCATGGGAACCGCTCCCATCTAACAGGAACTGGAGATGAATAATTTAAGATATACACAGAACAAGAATTCTGTTCCACTGCTTCGTTCCGAGACAATTCTTGCCAAATTAAAACTGCAATGTGCATCCGGTGACAAAGGGATGAAGGAGAGGTTTACTTAGTGTCAAAAGCTCGTCGAGGAGCTCAAGGTGGGTGGTGGAGGTCATCATGAGCCATCTTGCTAAAGTGATACCAATAACGCGTATCGTACGTTCGTTTTCGAAATTTCTAATTTTACAAATATAGTCAACATAGAAATAGGGAAAAGTCACCAGACCGTTTCTAAATCTGATTCTTGACAGTAGATTTAAATCTTACTATCTTAGTTTAATTACCTGCTGAAGAGATAGAAGAGTCAAGAGGAGAGTCAAGAAAAGACATCAAGGATACCACAGAATTGGAATAGCCAGTAAGATTCTCTTCTGGTCTACTATTACATCCTTGAAGGATATTTCTATGATCTACAGTGTATGAGGCTAAATTTAATCAAGGGAAGAGCCTGTTTGGCGTGCGAGGGAAGTCGGCCACCATTTGCACGTTGGGAAGGTTCAAGTACCAAGCCACGATTCTGTCGAGTCTAATACGAAGTTAGTATTCTATGAGGGAATTGGGAAAATCCTTTGCAATTCGCGAAAGACTTCAACTTACCCAATACCACCGCCTCCGTGTGGTGGACAGCCAACACTTTTGAAGACATCGACATATTCCTTTAGACCAGGGTCGGTTGGGTTGGTGCCTTTGTTTCGCATTGAAGCCTCGAGCTCCGCTGGCTTATGAAACCGCTGGCCTAGCACTGAGTTAGAATCACGTTCAGAAATGGGCTAATGATTATAAACTCACCTCCGGAAAGAATTTCCTGGCCTCTCATGAAGAAGTCATAAGCATTGGTTACCTTAGGGTTTGCGGGATCGGTATATGCATAGAATGGTCTTGCGGTTGTAGGGAATTTGTCAAGAACATAGAAGTCAGTGTTGTACTTCTTGCGAATCAAAGCCCCTAAGGCCTTTTCCTGTGGCGTCGACATATCCTCGTCGTCGCTAACATTTGCATACTCTGGAGGCCCTTCCTCACGCAAGAGCTTTTGTCCTTCGGCGAAGGTTAGGATCAGTTCTTTTCCTGGTTCTGGAAGAAGGAACTCTTCCGAAGGATAGATCTTTCGGATATAATCAATTTCTGCTCTGCACCTTTCGGTAAGAGTCTTGAAAACGTGTAGAAGCATTCCCTGAAGCATCATGATAACTTCGGTATATGACTCATCGATTTCCATTTCCATATCGAGGCCAATGAACTAAAAATGATTGGTAAGTTTGGTGCACAGAAATCTTAGATAGTGACTATACCTCAGTCATGTGTCTTGGGGTATTGGCATTCTCTGCTCTGAAAACAGGCGAAACGCAATAAACCCTGCGCTCCCCCCCAGCAATCTTCATTTGCTTGTAGAATTGAGGAGACTGGGCAAGGAAGCCTTTAGTTTCAAAATAAGGCATGCCAAATACGTTGGCACCTCCCTCGGAAGCAGCTCCGATAAGCGCAGGTGGATGAAACAGTACGAAATCATTCTCTTCCATATAGTTTCTAAATGCAATCTCAACTGTGCGGCGGACTTTACTGATTGACTTTTGAGTGTTAGTGGATTTCAATCACTCATCGGGTTCTGCCAGCATACCTTATTGAGTGTAGCGCGGAATTTTATAGCAGGAGTATCCAGGAGATTAGAAAATCCAACGATTGGGCCAGTAGGCTCGGTATTGTCGGATGTCTCTCCACTACCAGACTGGTATACTTGTCAGTATTCTGGATCTAAAGCGGGTAATTCATTGGACCTTACGGTAGCTTTGTTTGCTGCGTCAAAAGTGATGCTCAGCTGCGTTGGTGCAGTTGCCCCCAAATACACCTTTTGTACCTGCAACTCAAACCCACTGATAGAAGCACTCTTGACCGGCTCAACAGGTATTTTCACAATTGCCTATCCTCCAAAGTCAGTATACCGTGCGCTTCTGACAGCAATTGAGCAAAGTAAAGCTCCAGAAAGCGTACCTGTACATCAATCCAACTTTCTAAACTCAAGCTTCCAATCCATTTAACCATTGGCCGACTAATCACAGCCTCGCCCTCGGCATTCTCAACCACAATCGCCTGTATAGTTTGAATATCTGCTCCAAACGACCCCGAAGCTCTCAGTTCCAAGAACACCATCTTAGCACCCTGTTTTCTCGATTGTTGCAAGAAGCCTCGGAACTTAATGCTCTTGCCCACATGCTCTTCCGTCAAATCCTTCAATGCTATCGAAAGGCCCTCGAGTTTGGAAGAGCTGGAAGCTTCGCCATAGTTGTCTTTGGCAACATCTTCTCCAGCACTGGCAGCGCCGGAAGCTTGGGCGGCAGCTTCGCGCTCTGCGGCCTTTCTCAATTTCTCGGCTTCCTTTTTGGCTTTTGCTTCCGCCTTCTTTTTTCCTTTCTTGCTCTCCCCGCCCTCACCCTCTGCTGCGGGGTTGTCGGCTGGAGGTGGGTTCAGCGTCAGTTCTTTGGTTTCTTCCGCCATCTTGTATGTTTGTTGTATGTTCGTAGTCAGCGTGCGGGTGGAACAGGGTGTGGTGTGGTTTATATATCTGCACTGGCGTTGACTCAGTGTGGTGTGTGGGGTGACACACGCCGATAGATCTGGTGGGTAAACTTTATGGCAAGGCTGAAATTCGCTTATTGCCGCTTGGCATCTACCCCGCCTCCTGAATCTCTCCCCTTAATGTAAACAAACAGAACCGAATCTCGTCTTGGGCTCTGAAGTCACCCAAAAACCGTATACTTACAACGTCACCCCAAATTTCAGATAATTTGAGGTGCGAAGCTAAGAAGTAAGCAATAGTACAAGTTCATAGCTTGACCTTTTATGCAGGGTACTGTATTCCGCTCCACGATTTGAAAGAGTCGACGTCAACCAAGCTGATTCCCTAGCTAAAAGGTAAAATGCTAAACTGAATTGACCAACGAACAAGCCCGCATAATTCGCTCTGATTTATTTACAAATAAAATGTAGCCACTATTATAACCCGACATTATATAGTCTATCTGGATAGAACAAAACCCTATAAATCAAGAGGTTTACCCGCAAGGATAATATCTCGTAATCAGAGTTTGATATCAAGTCAGAGCTTCCGTTGTGGAAAAATGTAGTGTACTATTCATTAATACGGAACTATTGCCACTGCGCTATAATAACTTCCCATATCCAGCAAAACCAACCTTCGAATGACCCATGTGAGAACCCATTCTCACCTCCCAAACGCCTACCTGATCGCAAAACACCCCATGCAAAACTCTCGAAGACGCTTCAACCATCCATGCAAAGTACCGCTCACCACCGAGAATCTCTCATCCTCGAGGTCAGATCTTTCATTTGTATTCATCTCTTATACTGCCAACCACAAAGGTATATTAAATAGAATTTATGATCAATAGTCTAGAACCATTCCATTGGTACCCTTGCTCTCCTGGCATGTGAAAAGGTTAATATGGTTGTCGCCTCTGGCCGCGCAAGCTAACATCATGCGATGTGGATGGAAAGCTGTTGCTGAGATAGGCGCTTGGCGGGCTTGGTGGAGGAAACTTGAATATGGCTCTACTTTTGAGAGTTGTACGCCGTCAAAGTTGAAAACTTTGACTGCGTGGTTACCCGTTCCACTGTGACATGTTAGCTTCCGGGCTTCCTTTTGGATGGAAAAAACTTACACTGCAAACACTGGAAGGTGCTCGTGTGTGCTCGCTGTACGCAGCGTATCGTTTGTAGTCTTGAATACGCGTAATGGTTTATCCATGCGGATATCCCATAACTTAACTGTCCCGTTGCGACTCGCAGAAGAGAGCTCTCGTTGTCCCCCACGCTGCATATGCACACTCTTAACCCATACTCTACTGACATCGTCCTTCCACTTCTTGACCATGGCCTCTGCAGGACGATTGCGAGAATCAAAAACCCGGATTGCTCCATCGCCAAACCCAGCTACGAAGACGTTACCAGTCATTTGATCAGAGGTAAGTGATGTCACACATGATCCTGACCGAGCATTGATATCGACCAGGCAAAGCTCTGGGGCGGCAGCCCAAACTCGGATAACCTTGACATCTCCAGCTACTAGTAGCTTGCCTGAAACTTGTTGCCAATCAAAAACCATTCCGGAATTGACATTGCTAGGGACGAGATGGGTTAATGCCCTCCACGCTGATGCAACCTCGACTTTCTTGTCAGAATCATAATTTCTGTAAATTCTGATGACTCCATCGGATGATCCGGTCAATAGGAAAGCTTGGTCATCTTCATTGATGAACTGGAGATCGCTAATTTTGGAGCCTTCTGGATTACCGTTGGAGAAACGACTTAGCCGATCTTGTGTCTTCCAGTCCCATATACAAATCGTGTCACGATCATCAGAAACAGCAAGATGATCCTCGAATTGATGCAGCGTCATTTTGGATGGCTGGCTTCGGTTATCAAAGAATCCTACTGAATTATTCCATTTGCCAACTGCGGCAATTTCCTTCTGTGGTTGGGTCTCTCGTAAAATTGCCTCATTCCGTGATCTTCTCCAAAGACGTTCGTTGTAATCAGTACTACCTGGCTCTTCAGCTTCGTTGGGCTTCATTTGTGGCTCACGGAAGTATTCCACCGACCAATCAAGGAACGTACTCTCCAAAGGAATTTTGGGAGGCGATGACAATGACCGAGGCTTAAAGCCACCTGACACGGGCTCTGGCGCAGCATGATATATACCTGGCGTTGCTGCTGTATCATTTTGTTCTGGAGGAGGAGCACTGAACTCTGCTGGTAGTCGCGGCCGATGGGGCAATTGACTCCGTGGTAGACCTGGAGAAACCGGATGATTTTTGCCAATTGAGTTTTGTGGGGAAGTGTCGGCACTAGCGGTCCCAAATGGCAGTGAAAACAGATAGCTAGTGGTTCTCTTTAGTAAGCCTGGGTTTGGAGCCACTGAGGACGTATCCTGACGAGCAGGAGTGCTTGGCCGCTGATCTGGGGGCTGGGCTGATGCTGCCACTTTCGCAGCATGACTGTTGATATCATCTATTATGATTTGAGCATAAGGACCTATAGGAGCTTGTAACATAGAGGCGTGCAAGGCATCTATTATAATGGATGCATTGCGTTGTACTTCAGGGTGGGGGTCTGAAGTCATGATGTAGACGTGCTTCCACACAGCGGCATAGATAGAGTTGTGCGCAATGCCATGAACAGAAGGCTTGATGGCTCCATCCTGGTCACGATGTTCCATACGAGCATAATGAAGTCCCATCTTGTGATCATTCCCATCCTCTGCGGGTGGGTGCTGACGGTATTCGCGTTCCTCCTGTAGCTGCTCGTAGGCTGCTACCCAGAATCTACTTTCGTATCGATAGACGAATTTTGAGAAGTAAACTAGAAGTTCTTTGCGTACCATGGCGTTTCCATCATAAGCTAACTCGATCACTGTCCACGAAATCATTTCTTCAATTCGTGCTACCTCATCAGTAAGGTCAGGGATACCCAAGAAGGTGGTCATCGCATAGAGCATAGCGGCTCTAACTTCACAGCAAACATCTCGGACCAATGTAACAAGTTTAGCTGGTGCATGTTCTCTGATACCTCTCCACTTCGCTTCTGGTAGATCGTTCCACAACTGGCTAATACATAAACAAGCCCATTGACGTAGCAATGGGTTCTCCGCATTTTGGAGATGTGTCAAGCAATAGGTCATTATGTCGGTCTGATTACACACATTCTGGCCCTGTCTGTATTTGTTACAGAGCTGGGCTAAAATAAAAGCACACATAGCCTTATGCTCCAAACTATCGACGACTGGTAGCCCTTCGTTTGGTTTCAAAATACTAGAAAAGTAATTGTAGCCACTGTCCTTCAGAAGATCCTGTTGACAGCTCAAATCGACAGCAAGGACGCGTGTCCAGATGAAGACCATGACAGGTTTTAATTCGGCAGCGGCAGATTGCAATAGTTTTAGAACATATGGGAAAATACCGATACTCAAAGCAAGATTTACAGCCCAAGGTCCCATATCGAGGAACTTTCCTAGCAGTATTAAAGCTCGAACTCTATGCTGCTGACTAAGTAATACCTGAAGAACAACTGGGAGCTGATCAGGCGCTCTATGAGTGACAGCCCCTTGCGTCAAGTATACTTCGAATGCTGTGAGTTGTTCTGTAAAGAAGCTCGAGTTTTGAAACTCGTAGTCAGGGCGAAGACCGGATTCTTTCTCCTCTAGCATAGGTAATTGAGAAAGTGCCATCTCCACAGCTAAGTCCCAACTTTCCCATAATGGATGCTGATGGGTATCAGGGAGCTTTGGATGGGATTGTGGGTGACATCCATATGCTGACATGATTCTTTGTGAGAGTAGAAAGTTTCTGAATAAAGCAGCAACCATTAGATCCTGCCGAAAGAACTTACGAAACAAAGTGCGAGGAAGTGTGGTCCACGCGATAGTGTCTGTAATAGCTGTAAAGATCCAGTTCAGTTCTCCCAATGGGGTTCTTCGCTCTTGTAGTCTTCCTGGTAGTTTCTTGGCTCGTTCTGGGGTGATCTGCGATGGAAGTGGGTTCTGTAGCACGAAGAACCAAAGTGCCATCTCAATCGGTGTTGTGAGGCATGCTGTGAATACGTCCGCGGGCAATAGGGGATTGGTTGGGAGATTTTCCTTGACGCCACATGCCGCTAAGTGGATATAAGGTTGATAATTTACAACAGGATAGCTGGGGTCTAGTTCTGCTGTTTTGGCTTCTTCCTCCTCGTGCTTGTCGGCCATGCGTTGGAAATTCGTTAGAATATTACCAGCATCAGAACAATCCCAAACATAAAAAGTTGGCGCTTGCAGCCAAGTCTGGAGGTCGTACAACGACACCGGAATATACTGTGTATAGTTCTTGTTGAATACCCATATCTCTCCCGATGCTGTGGGCTTTGGAACGCCATGACCGTTATAATGGAAAAGAACACGCTCTTCCTTTGCATTTCGTCTGAGGGACACACAAAACTTCTTTGTCTCTTCAACGGATGGATCAAGATATTGCTTGTAGCGTGTACGTATTGCTAGGGTCTCATATTGCGCCTGCAAGGACTTTCCAATTGTCTCTAGAGCCTTTTGTACAGGAGGTTGAGTTGGATCTTGCCAGGCCTCTAACTTCGAGCCTGGTGCGGTCTTTAACTGATCTGGTGGCTCTACACCAATATTCAGACATATCGCAAGTGCTGCCGATACAGTCTTTAGTCGATCTTTCATCCGCCAATCTTGTAATTCATAACTTAGTTCTTTGGGGTTTCCCGTGGTTTCGTGCCGTTTATCTGTAAAGTACATGTACCAATTCTGTAGTTGCTTGTTAGTCATTGATGTGAAGAAAATTGATGTATTGTTGCTATGGTGAGTGTTTTGAAAGCCGGGGAGCTCAAAGGCCTCACAGCCTGCTTATCCTGTTGAAAAGGACCCTCCATTTTCAAAGAATATGTCTCCAAAAAGGCTAGACTGGTAAGGATGTGACATGACAGCATGCGCCCCGTGGAGAGGAACTGTCGCAATAGCAAAAGCCACACGCTTTCTACTACAAAAGAAAGAGCAACCTACATTTGCCAACTGAGATACGTATTCCTCGGATGCGTAGTGATCCTCAAAACCATGGCGCGCTCCCCAATCCTGTATATCTTCTTCTGGCTGTGTCTCTTGTTCTTCACCTCGAGGTCCATAGTCGCTCTTAGATCGTTGCAGTAATGGTTTTGGTCTGCGCTTTGGTCGTTCTCTTTCCGAGTCGTCTTGGGAAGAGTCAGCTGCAGAGATAGGTCGGGTTTGCAAAGACAAGCGCAGGTCTCTTGCGGCCTCGCCATTTACCGAATTACTATTCCCATTTACAACCTGCACCGGGTCGTTGCTAACTGCAGGCCGCGGGCTCATGACTGCAGAACTGACATTAAGCCCAGCAGGGTCCTGCCTTGGTGCTTGACCCATAGCAGGAGATGCCGTAAAGCTTTGCGGTCGAGATTGGTGCGCAGAAGCTCCGTTGGACGAGTGCGGCGATGCACGAGAACTGTATTGTTGGCGGTGAGCGCCGTTTTGCTGGAGTGAGATGGCGGTCATGGTCGCCCCTCTCACAGCTTAGAGTTTATCATATGATATGGTGATGGTAGGGTTGAATTAAGATGTGACTTGAGACGCTCGAGTCGAATGGATGGAGCGTGGGAACGCGTGAAGGTGACACTCTGGAGTTTGTTCAGCTTGGATTAGGCAAACACCCGGGATATTAATCTGTATATAAGTACATACATAAAAGTAGAAGATGAACACGATGAAGAATGAAATTGCAGAAGTCTCCTCTCAATGGCAAATATAAAGAGAGTATCTGGACAGGATGAGTCCGCCCTTCACCAAAGAACTTGACGATACGCCCCGAGGTTAGCTACATTCGACCTCATACGCGGCCGCTTGAGCCTCAAGCCCCACCATTACCGCCAAGAGCGATGGCCCTCTATTCGCCGTTTACATGAGGGCGATCGATAATAGAGATATATCGTGAGTGAATTCTCGTAGAACCATGCTGCAAATAATGGCATCTGGTGCCTTTTGAGATGCACTTGCTCTTGGTTTTGAACATCCAGCCATCTCTTTACTCGATACAACAGCGTTTGTGCCATTTGACCTCGCTACCTCCTGAGGAGTGCAATTTTACTTGGAAAACAATTCGCAGTCCGTCTTACATCTCGCCATATCATCGTTCTCGAAGACTGAGACTGTATTGAGTCCTCACCAATACACTAAATAGAAATGTTCCTATTGGAGCCGTTTTCATTCGAGAAACCAGCCAACTCCTTTTCATGTATCCAAGCTTCTGGACATTAAGCTCAAGGTTTACACGCTAATATGACTTAGTTCTCCATTCTGAACCCAAAAAGCACTTCACAGCCAATCCGTGATAAACGACTTGCCTGTATCATATCACGGAATCGGACTGTACGTCCAGGAATCAATTGTACCACTGAAGATGCGCTGAAGATCTGGTCACACAGATATGTAGTAGCTCGCTGGCTTCATCAACCGGCACCAGGCAAGTTGAAGAGTACAGAAGAGTAGCTCTCAGCTCTCATACTCCAAGGATGATTACATCTAATGACAGACTGGAGAGGAGACGAAGCAAGACGAGAAGTATTAGCTGTATTGGAAAATGCAAGCACCCTCAGACCTTTTCTGACCCACAGAGAGTGTTGTAAGCCAGCAGCAAGGCAGAGAGAGGGTACCATTCTCATCCCTGGGCAAATCGTCTGAACCAGCCACGGCCGACCTACATAACGTATCGCTGGAATCTATTCTAGGCATTTTCCATGCAACGCAGCAGGAGGTGGTGCTTGGTGCTTGGTGCTTGGTGGACGATGATGTGAGACACATGGACAGATGCTTGGCTGGTGTCGGTGTCTGGTTGCTTTTTTGCCTGTCTCTGCCAGTCATCTGTAACACAACTCTAATTTCAAGCTTGCCGCAGAATCTGATGTCCTGTACATACCATTTCCACAAGAAAGTATACGCTGGTCTTAGGGGTCTTGGGAGCCTTGGGAGAGGGTTGCTCATCTCAGAAATGAAGAAGCCTTTGTGTTGTAAAGCATCAAGCTATGCAGAGGTGATGCTCCGGTTCCAACTCTGACTGAACATGTTCTGCACCTACCATTCTTTTACTTGATTCACTTGATTCACCGTGGCCAGACAGTAATGATTCGCATGAAACACAACCTCTGGCCACGATTGGATGATGACGAAGATGCGTATGTTCCTCCTGTAATAATTGTAATTGGGATTCAGGGGTATTTGTATTTGGTTAGCCCCAATATCCTGAATGGGAGCAGCATTTGCAGGATGAATGTACTTTGGCTGTTCAAACCCAAGGCATGGTACGAACCAAAACCTACCTTATATTTATTTTTCACATGTTATGCTATCGTCGGCATTTATCAAGCATCCATCGTAGTAATATTGTCTAATGATTATTCTCCTCCTCACAGCATACCGTGTTGACTGACGCTTGAGCCGCCCGCCCCCTTGAACCAAGCAGCGCAATCGCCGAAATAAATTTTGGATCACCCAAATCAAAGCACAACTCCACTCCACATGCTGACCCAGGAGTAACGGATGACTTGTCTACCACGCTCACTACTTTCACATCCAAGCAAATCCAGGTGCTCCGCTTGCAATTTTCGCTCTGTTTGATCAGTAGCCTGTCTCTTGATAGCCTAGTCTCTGCAACCTAACTTCAACCTCTCCCTTGGTGGTGCGCTCGGAAAAAGGATCATCGTCCCCAGCCATTTCCCGTCCCGGACCCCAACTTCGCTGGCAACAACGAGGGAAACACAGACATTGCAAATTCAACAAATCGCATCATTGCCTGAAGCCGTACACAATTAAAGGGGTGTCGGTATAGTGTGAGGGATTGCCCGCCGCGCATGGCACGATGGCATTTCTCTTTAAGAGCAAGAAGAATGCCGACAAAGCACAAGCAGCCAAAGATGGAGGAGTCGGATCAGCCGCCTCATTAGCAGCGCAGAGCCAGAATGGACGGGGAGCGCAGACCGAGAAGGGTGCAGTGCAACAATCGACGCCTTCGGGCAGCGTGAACAACTCGATGAATTCGTTGCAGGGAGGTGGTACTGCGACGCCGAGCCCAGATCAATTGAATGGGAGAAGAGGACCTAGTGTCGACCAGGCGCAAGATGTGAGTACTCGAACTTCACGTTAAATGGCTTGCGCAACTTGCAGAAAGTGACCTGCACAACTGTATGCTAATAATCTAATGTAGATGCGGAATGGTGCAGTTCAGCCTGCTAATACGAATCCAAATGCCTCCCTGTATCCATGGTCTCAACGACGAATGACCTATACGACCGCCCACCCTAGCCCCTTTCCTCGATATGGTGCTGCTGTTAATTCTGTGGCGTCGAAAGAGGGTGATATTTATTTGATGGGAGGTCTGATAAACAGTTCGACGGTCAAAGGAGACTTATGGATGGTGGAAGCAGGAGGAAATATGGCATGTTACCCACTTGCAACCACTGCTGAAGGACCAGGACCACGAGTCGGCCACGCAAGTTTGCTAGTTGGAAATGCATTCATTGTCTACGGAGGAGATACCAAAATGGAGGATTCTGATGTTCTGGACGAGACTTTATACCTCTTAAATACTTGTAGGTTGAATTACTTTATGGCTCAAGGTACATTACTAATGAAGATAGCTACACGGCAATGGTCAAGGGCTGTGCCTGCAGGACCTCGACCTTCTGGACGGTATGGGCATTCATTGAATATCCTCGGATCTAAAATTTATGTTTTTGGAGGTCAAGTGGAAGGCTATTTCATGAACGACTTGGTCGCATTCGACCTTAATCAACTTCAAGTGCCTACAAACAGATGGGAGTTCTTGATAAGAAATACAGAAGAAGGTGGGCCACCGATTGGAGAAGTTCCTCCTGCACGAACCAATCACTCTGTTGTGACATACAATGAGAAATTATATCTGTGCGTACTTTCTAGCAAGCAAAGCCACAATTTTACTGACATCAGCTAGTTTTGGAGGAACTAATGGTTTCCAATGGTTTAATGATGTATGGTGCTACGATCCTATGACAAACTCATGGGAGTCGCTCGACTGCATTGGATACATTCCTGCACCACGAGAAGGTCATGCAGCCGCCATTGTAGAAGACGTAATGTATATATTCGGAGGGCGAACTGATGAGGGGGCAGACCTAGGAGATTTGGCAGCTTTTAGAATAACCTCAAGGCGGTGGTACACCTTTCAGAACATGGGGCCGTCACCCTCTCCGCGATCAGGGCATAGCATGACCGCTTATGGAAAGCAAGTGGTCGTCTTAGCTGGAGAGCCAAGTACGGCTACAAGAGAAGCTTCTGATCTTGCGATTGTCTATCTTTTAGATACGAGCAAAATTCGATATCCAAACGACCAGCAAACGCAACAGTCCGCCGATCGCATCCCCGGTGCGAGGAGGCCAAGCGGCGGAGAAAAGGCTGGCATGGGGCAACTACGTGGTCCGGTAGCCAGAGATGGATCACAGGCACCCGACCAGAAGCGTCTAAATGGTCCACCAGGCCGCGAAAGTACTATGGGTCAAGGCCCTTACGGACGAGGTGCTGGTCAACCGGGAGTCAATGGCAACGATAGTAATGGGGTAGCACCTGGTTCAGCCCAGCCACAGGGTCCGCAGGCTGGATCTAAGTTACCAAGAGCGTCAATGGCCCAATCACCTCCTGGTCCTCCTCCTCAGCAAGCTGCGCCAACTCCACGCACCAATGGAGCTGGTATAGTTCCTACTGGGCGTGGGAAATCGCAATCTCAAGCAGAGCGTGTTCTTGGACCTGCAATTGACACCAACGCTCTCAATCGTCCACTAGAGAGTGTTTCGACGGGCCCAAGCCATGGTCGAGACATGTCCCCTGTTCCCAAAGAGTCTAGTCCACAGGCGCGGGAAGGCCCAGCTACAAATGGTAGACGAACTCCAACTCAAGCACAGCAAAGTACAAAATCAGCTTCTTCTCCTATTATTCCTTCATCCCATAGCACACCTCAGATTAGTGTTCCCCGACCTGGCTCGAGGACCAAATCAAGCCGCCAACAGGGTTCAATCGACAGTACAGCAGAATCCCCATTGCGAATCATCACAACCCGTACAACCTCCCCGCCACCACCTTCTAGGTCGAACAGTAACCCACTAGCACGAAAAGGCTCAGCACGAAACTCACAAACTGTTTCATTACTTAAGGAACTAGATGCTGCCAAAAATCGGAATGCTTGGTATGCTTCCGAGCTTGAACTTGCACGGAAAGCTGGCTACCAGCCAAATCCATCCAGCAGCCCAATGCTGGATCAGAGAGCTGCCGAGTCCTTCGATGATGAAGATAAGCCTCTGATTGAAGCATTGCTTTCGATGAAGACCGAGCTTTCTAACGTCCAAGGTTCAATCGATCAGCAGGCTATCTTAGCTGCAAAGAAAATTGCTGAGGTCGAGAAACAAAGGGATTCCGCTATTCGCGAGGCAGTGTATGCTAAGGCGAAACTCGCTGCGCACAGTGGGAGCCAAAGTAGTACACCTCAGCCGGAAAGTGAATCTCGCGAGCTGGGAACTATAGCATCCGATCGATCAACGGATATTAGCAGGAAGTTAGCTGCAGCATTAGCAGTTCAACGAGAACTCAAAGCTAAGGTTGATATGCTGCATTCTGAGGTTGATGCGGAAAAACGGGCGAGGAAGCTTGCTGAAGATACGTCCAATTCTGCGCAGACTCGAATGGCAGACTTAGAGGCATACAAACAGAAAAACTCTTCGGAAGTTGAACGCTTGAAGGCTGATTTGCATGAACTTGAAGTGAAATCTCGAGAGGAAGCGGTTGTTTGCGCCGAGGCTGTAGCGACCGCAAAATTGATTCAGGCCGACCGCGATGAGCTGGAAGCCCGTTATCAAGAAAGCTTGGACTCCACAAAGGACCAGAGTGATACATTTAGTTCTCTTCGGGAGGCGATTGCATCCTCGACCGAGATGAGGAGTTTGCTTGAGCGTAAACTCGACGAGGAGCGCACTCATAGGGAGAAGATTGAAAACAAGCTTAGCAAACTCAAGGCCGAGCACGAAACTCGCTCTGCGGAGCTTGATACCGCTACTCGCCGACTACGTGATGCCGAGGAACTTGCAGAGCAACACGCCAATGAGGCTCGAACTCACAAGAAGTCTGTTCTATCTGGTCTAGACAAAATGGTTACACGTGATATCAGCTCTAAGGGATCCTTCAAGGATGATCGTGTCAATGCCCTTCAAGATCAGGTCAAAGCTGCTAATGCTTTAGTGAAAAAATACCAAGCAGCAGCAGATACAGCTTCAGACAAGCTGCGCAGTGCTGAGGAACGTATTGCAGGCCTAGAGGCTTATCAAGAGCAGGCAAGCAGAGAAGGCATGTCGATCCGGAAGCAACTACAGTCAACAATGCGCGAGGTTCAAACTCTTCAAGCCGCAAACTCGGACATGCAATACCAGATTGCAAATCAACAATTAGAGACAAACGCTGTCAACGTTCAGCACAATACGCTGAAAGATCTTCTCGGTGAGCGAGGGATCAGCCCTAGTTCGGCGTCTCGAACACGCGGTATGGGGTCTCCATTGTCGGGCTCTAATACTCCAGACCCAGCACGTCTGCGTGAGTTAGAACAGCAGCTTTCTGCAAGTCAACAAGCCCACGAAGAGACCAAGTCGGTTTACGAAACTCGAGAACAGGAAGCTGAAGCCGTCTACCGTGAGAAACTAGCTCAGCTCGAAAATGATTATCAATCTGCGGTTCATTATGTGAAAGGAACTGAAAAAATGCTCAAGAGGATGAAGGACGAATTGGCAAAGTACAAGTCCGACAACACACGCTTGAAGGAACAGATTGTGGAAGCAGACGAAAAGACATCAGCACGAGAGGCACCTGCCAGCTGGGAGGAAGAGCGATCTGGTCTCAACAGCCAGATTGTAACGCTGCAAGGCAGCCTCAAGACAACTGTTTCGCAGCTCGAGCAGCAAATGGCGCAGGTACATAAGGAACTAGCATCTGCAACTCAAGAGCGGGATCAGCTGAAGCAGAACCATGAGTCCACTAAACAACAACTCACCACCGCCACGGAACAAGCGAAAGAAGACTTAGCTCAGTTGCAGCAGGAGAACACACTTCTTGAAAGACGAGCAGAAGATGCAGAGCAGAAGGTCACTATGCTCTTGGACCAGATGGTAAACTCAGTCGACAATGCCCGTCGGCAATCTCAGCGCGTTGAAATCCCATCTAGCGGCGTTACGCACCAGCGTAGCCTATCTGGGGCAGAATCCATGTCCGAGACTTCTCTCTACGGCGACGGTGGAAACCGCAACTCTCTAGCTTTGGATAGTTTAGCCAATGAGCTGGAAACGTTACGCTCTCATTGGGAGACAACAAACAAAAACTACCGTCTCAGCAATGCCTTTGACTTCGAAGATAGACCAGTTGAGCGAAGTCCTCTTGCCGAAGAAAGCAAAGGCTCGGAGCTTAGCAACAGCCTTGCAGACTGGAGGAAGCGTCTAGATCAGGAAGAAGAGGTCGCTCGTAGCAGAAAGGGAGGCGACATGAACCCTGGCGGTCTCGGCCTAGGCTTGAACAGTCCTACCGGCAAAAGAGAGATGAGTCCTAGTGGGAAAGATGTCGCGGCCGGAGGAAGCCAAGTTAACGTCCTCTGATCGCGTGGGACCTTTTAATCCAACACGTTACGATATGATATTTTTATGACACAAACGAGGATGAATCGAAGCGACCGAGTTCATGATCTCATTACAGGCGAATCTATTCTTGAATTTGATTTGAGTTTTGTGGGAACAGGCGTTGCGTTTGGATCATAAGCCTTTCTTTTGTTGCCGATTGTTTTATTCTTACCATACGGACATTATCGCTGGCTGGTTTCTACTTCTTGATTTGTGTGTGTTTGTCTTTATTTACAAGAATGGAAGCGCGGACAGGATTGAATGACTTTGAGCAGTACGTATATGCGATGATGAACGGAATCAGACAGCGCCAGCTACACAGCGAGGAAAGTACACGCTACATTGCAAATAGGGGAGCAGCTAAGGGAAAGGGGTTTTTCGTTTCCAGTCACTCGCTGTAAAAATTGGATGGACGCGGGGAAAGAAAGAATAATGTACAATAAGGGTGTTGCATGTTCCAACGTGTTCTCTCCGTAGGTAGACATATGGCATGTATAGGGTTGGAGAATGGAAATGAAATGTTCTTTTGACTTTACTATTTTTGGGCCTAGCTTACTTTCGATCATCCTATAATAACTTTTCATCAGCTTCCACGTCTTCTGGAAGCTCTGCAACTGCAAGGGAAATCATGATTTATCCAGATGAAATAGATGAAATAGATTGATTAAATTAAGCACAGCGAGCCGGGTCCGATACTCCAGGACCATAAGCAGGGAAGATGATATCACTGGCTCGTAGCGTTCCTCGTCTTTTCAACACCGCTTCTAGATCCCGCGTGGGCGGATAGGGGGCGTCAGATTACAGAAGAGAGAGAGGGAGGGGGCGCGAGAGAGAGCGGTGTCTAGATTTATAATCTATTTTACGCCATCCAACCTCCTCCTCCTCCTCCTCCTCCTCTCCCCCAGCTGCCAAACCTTAACAGCAGCCAGTGGTTTCGCTTCTCTCGCCCTGTCTCCTGCCCTGCATGCTTGCTTTCACAGGTGCGTGCGGGGTGCTTGCTCACCCATTACTATACTTACATTACCTGTTGCCTCACCTCACCTTACCTTACCTAACCTAACCTTACCTTACCTCGACCCCTCAGAGCTGGCTGGCTGGCTGGCTGGCTGGGGGTTACTATAATTGGATGGGTGAGCCAGGTGTCTTACCAGACTTTGCAGGGCTGGATGGATTACGGAAACCCGGGCACCAGTGGCCTGGCCCGGACGGATCATCCTTGGGGAGCTGCTGCTTTGGGCGCACAGAGAGGGTGGTGGGGATATCATTGGAAGGACAAGTCCTTTTCGATGGGATGTGTTTCCTGTGTACCTTTCTAAAATAGCATGGTGAAGCAGCGGTCGGGAGGGGGGTTGACAGGACAGTACAGTAGAGTACAGTACAGTGCAGTACGAGCCCGGGTCACGAGTCATTAACGTTGGGAAAACAGAGGGGGGGGCTTTGTGTTTAGTGTTTGGATGGATAGGGTGTGTAGGTGCTGGCTGCAAATGTGTGATTCGAGCACATTAAGGTTTGGTCTCCCTCGCGCTGCAGCAAAAAGAATGGGTTCGTGATCACAACGATACACACGTAGAGCACTTGGCACGCCCTTATGGTTATGTGGCCCCCCGCCAGAGAGTTGCGCCGCTTGCGTCGTTCTGAGTCGTTATCGTCGTGCTTCCACTCGGTGATTTGGTTCGGGCATTTAATCTCTGTGGTACCCGCAGCGTAGGGTTGTTCACAAGATTACATACGCTGAGACAGTACAACTTCGCTATACATGGGATACTTTGTCCTCGGTGACAAATTCACAACAGAGGGGTGTCTCCGTGCACTTGGAGTTGGGCAGGAATTCGGTACTAGTCAGGCGGCCTCGTAGTAACACAGCTTGGTAGCATAATAGAAGTGATATCAATTCATATTAGTGTAGCTGTGAGGCAAACCAGGTAGACACAAAAGATAATATAGCTCACACAAAAAGACGAATCGCTTTTCCAACAGCTCCTAAAGCGTCCGCCGTAAATCCGAGTCTTATAAGAAAACCTCCAACAGGCTTTGCATTGAGTACCATTTCAGGTGAGGAATATCTTGATTACGAAATGTATGGGTTATTGGATGCCGATGCCGCCGAGGGCAAACCACTTTGTAACCATTCCCCAATCCCATCTGCCCATGTTGAAACAGGCGAGATTGCCGCGAGCGATCATAGCGAATGGTGCCCAAATACGGCATAAGAACGTAAGATATAAGGATGGTCCAGCAAGCTCTTGCTTTTAAACCTGTAAATGGCTGGGGATCGACAATAGAAATGCCGGCATTCCGAGGTCAAGTTGGGGAAGAATACAACGGGAGCGGGTCTGCACTGACAGTGCTACAGCGAAGGCATCTCACGCTTCGAAGCCCATGAACGCCTAATGCTAATCTTTGTCAGTTGGGGCTATTCGTTGGGCGGTGGCAAGAGACGAGGCTGAACAACCAACACCAACTCCGGATCCCGGTTCGGTGACAGGATCAGGACGAAGAGGAGAAAGATAATAGGAGCAGAGAGGAGGCAGTTGGGGGTCACAGATGGTCTCGCTCTGCTCCATGGCCTATTTACCCCTCTTTCTTTCAGGCTTCTTCTGCGACCAACAGGCTCTAGACATCTTGTATGCGTCGGTCGTATTTGGTACCGTCCTGACATCAGCAAACGGCGTGTGTTTGGGTCACGTCCTCCGTAAAGCAAAAGAAAATGGGCATTGCCGCACGGTTGTGCATGTGGAATCCGCAGCTATAGATGACAGGTTGGGATATATGTCGTACGGTACAGTAACATGTACAATTGATAGACCCTAAAGTCGTGCACCGGAGGCCCCGTAGTTCCACCACCGGCTGAAAGTCTTCAAGGCATTGATACGAACAATAAGAGCAATGCTGGTGGGAGATGGGCCTTGTAACACCTTGGTATCAACAGGTATCTGACGGCCCTCTTAACAGTGCCACGGCTGGTGATTCAGGTCGGTAACGCGGTCCTAGTCATGGTCATGGTCATGAATGTTTGATTTCGACATGTGTGTACTTACATGCATGTATAAACTATACACTATTCAAAGCCCTTACCGCCATAATTATAGCCAGCTAATTCCCGCATACCCAAAAGGCGTACTGTCAGGCTTGGCATGTTGCCTAAGCGAGAGAGGCTAAGACTTAGGGCCTCATGAGCATTCTTGCTCGACGTCTTCCCTCTTCTCCCCACCAGACAACCACACCCCATAACCCACACTACATCTCCACGACAGGACCATTGATCTTGAGATTCAACTCTGTCTGGAGGCATCCCCAGAGTCGTCTCATCCTCCATACCGAATCCCCTCTGCACGCTCTGCTGGTCCGTAAACCTCACGGTCGGCCCTTCTGTCATTCACCCGTTCCCGCCCTTGGAAGTAGCACAGGTATGTGTCAGCTCAATCCTCCTCCCTTTTCACCTATCCCTCCCACATATACAACATCCTTTCTCTGGCGGGCAGGCACTTGCATTCATTAAGCCGCAATTCAAGCTGCTGGCCATCACTCCCACCTTCGAATTCAGCCGCTTACGGCATCTGCCTGATTGACCTCACCGCTTCGGGGTTGGAGAGGACCTTACCTTTCAAGCATCATCAACCTTATTCCAAAAAACATCTGCTAATAAAACTACTTCCCATTAGCCTTCCGAATATCATAATCTCGATCTGCCAACGGTCGAATAATACTCATATCCTAATACAACTCATCAACTCTCGTGTCGGAAAGCCCGATACCTAGAGTCCATCGTCAAGATGACTACTATGGTGAATCCACCCGCTTCCAAGTCCAAATCCAACCCTCTGGTTTATACTCCCTTTCTTCACGCCTCTGCACGCACCTTCTTGTCATACCCACATCCTGTATATCTGGTGCTGTTGAGGTTCAAGATCTTGATGCTGCCAAATGGTCAGCTTTGAGCTGGACCACAGCCTCGTGCCAGTGTACCTTTCTTTTCGTTCTCTAGACCACCACACCTGCACATCATCATCATAACAGCAGCATGCTAACTCTCCATACAGGATCTCCGCGTTGGTAACAAGTACCGCATCGGACGAAAAATTGGTAGCGGATCCTTCGGTGATATCTATCTCGGAACCAACATCATTTCTGGAGAGGAGATTGCTATCAAGCTCGAGAGTGTCAAGGCCAAGCACCCGCAACTCGAATATGAGGCTCGTGTTTACAAGTCCCTCGCTGGAGGTGTCGGTATCCCATTTGTTCGTTGGTTCGGAACCGAGTGTGACTACAATGCCATGGTTCTCGATCTCCTCGGACCAAGTTTGGAGGATCTCTTCAACTTTTGCAACCGCAAGTTCTCTTTGAAGACCGTGCTTCTCCTTGCCGACCAGCTCATCTCCCGCATCGAGTACATTCATGCCAAATCCTTCATCCACCGTGATATCAAGCCTGATAACTTTTTGATGGGCATTGGCAAGCGTGGTAACCAAGTCAACGTTATCGATTTCGGTCTGGCTAAGAAGTACCGTGACCCCAAGACTCACTTCCACATTCCATACCGTGAGAACAAGAACTTGACGGGTACTGCCCGCTATGCTTCCATCAACACTCATTTGGGAGTCGGTACGTACCTTGCACATCCCTTCGATTTACGATATCTAATTTATTCACAGAGCAATCTCGTCGTGATGATATGGAGTCTCTTGGATACGTTATGCTTTACTTCTGCCGTGGCTCCCTTCCTTGGCAAGGGTTGAAGGCTGCTACCAAGAAGCAGAAGTATGACCGAATCATGGAGAAGAAGATGACCACCCCTACGGAGGTCCTCTGCCGTGGCTTCCCCAACGAATTCGCTATCTACCTAAACTACACTCGTTCTCTCCGGTTCGACGATAAACCTGATTACTCATACCTCCGAAAGATCTTCCGCGATCTCTTCGTTCGTGAGGGTTTCCAGTACGATTACGTCTTTGATTGGACTGTTTACAAGTACCAGAAGAATGCTCAAGCTATTGCTCAGGCTGCTGGTCAACAACCCAACCAAGAAGAGGATGACAAGCCAGGACGTACCCGTACCAACGCTGCTACTGCCGCAACCCCTCAACATGCCTCGAGCGCCTCTAAGCCCGGTGCCATTTCTGGCTCCCGGCGTAAGGTCATCGAGCGTGGCACTAGTGGCGGCGTCGATACCCCGGACACGAACAGAGCCGTTGGTGGAAGTGATAGGATGTGAGTGTTTCTGCTATTCCGGTTCCTAGTAAGGGAATTTTCCTTCTCGCGTATAGTGTGTTTTGATGACGCTCGCCGCGAGGAGAACAGATTGCTGACTAGATGGCTGACGCTATAGTCTCCGAAAATAGGCTGCGCTCTGCTTCGAAAGGTGCAGCAACTGGTACTGGGTATGCTTCTGGCACTTATCGAACTAAGCGGGAGGATCAGACCGGACAGCAATGGTATTGATAAATTTTCGTTGGCGACTCTCCTTGACCGATTTCGATTTCGACATTCGAATCCGGGTAGTTTCGTCTTGCATAATCTCAACTCGATCGCTGACCATACCTAATCGTCTTTGCGACGTCGGCAAATGGCTCGGACTTCTCAACTTTCTTATCGCCCGTTTTTCTTTTCGACTCTGCGATTTTTTCTACCTGGCTCGTCTAGCTTCGATTTCAGCACATCTCACGCCTGGCCATCGCCAGCGGCCAGTGAGCTCTGTATGCGAAATCTAAGGCATTCGAACGGCACGTCGATGTGGTGTTACTTCAACATCACATCAAAAATCTGAAGCAACAATGCAGTATGTTACGGCACAACGCCCTACCGTCATCCTTCATGGTGCAACACCTTGTCGATACATGGCCACTACATTGGAGTCACGAAAAACCGGCGCATGGTCACAAGCTCGTCCCCTTTGGCATCATCAATACCGTCATCGGGGTTCAGAGCAGACCCTCTGTTCCTACTAAATCATAATTCACTTTTCTTTATTTCTTTGTTTTGGTTTCCTTTCCTCGCCCGCTAGTGCTTTCGATCCTGTGGAAGAGAGGACGTCCGGGGAGGTTTAATTATAGGGGAGAGGTGGCTTTAGGGGGGCGGTCGTTATGGGGATCCTCACTGAGCTTGATTCGGTGGACAATGTCAACAAAGTTCACAAACATAACTAAACTCGACCTTAGCATAGCATGGAGTAGAATCTGTCATTTTTGACTAACTGACTGATTCTGGGGGGCTTTTTCTTACCCGCGTCAGTCTCTTTTTCTTGCATGGCTTTACATGGTGGATTGAGGAATGTAGGTATGAGGCTTAGCGGTTATTAGTTAAGAGACGTTCTTCGTACACACTCGTCTAGGTGGCTCATGTACTCGCTGCATTGGTCTATCTATGGCACTCTGAAATTACAAGTTGGCAACCCATATTTATGCTCTTCCCTGCTGGCTTACTGTGACTGTGATTTAGACATTATAAGCCTTGTTATATTGTTATATATGCCGCTTGATACCGGGCTGGAAATGACCTGTAAGCAAGCTCTAGGCCATAGGAATCTTTCTGTATTGAACTCCATCGACTTTCTTCATGTGCATACTACATCACTTCGTATCTATATATGCAGAAGTGTGTTCACACAGATGTAAGATATCTGTCCAGCGACCGAAACTTCAAAAGATGATTTCGTTCCCCAAGTCTCCAGTCATTGCCTTACCAGTAGTATGATACACTATCCAATTGTAAAATTCTGAGGCATTTACGTAATTAAACAAATGCGTGTATCCGATCTGGAAATTCTAGGGAGCTTGTGGTATCACTTGACTTATTCTTCTTACAGGACCTTGCAGTCCCGATAATGGTCTGAGGGAGGAAACTGATAATCTGCTAGACGGATAGACGCACTATCTTGGAGAGTTTCTTTTTTGGAGAGCGGACTTGAGTTTTAGCCACGATAATTGTCGTCAATGCTTTGCTTTATCTACTTTTAGCTCCGGTTAAGATACTTTTGGAAGCTTTGTCTTCTTTCAACATAGTTTCATCGGTTTTGAATACGTTAGATGAAATTTAGTCAATGATCTCCGTCTTTTAGTTTGAAATCTTTTCGGTTTGGGCATGATTCTATATCACCCGCTTCCACTGAAACAGACCGATACTACACGTGATTTTACAATCTCAATTGCTTTGATCTCGCTTATGATTTGCGTCTTCCTAGCTTTGAATGCTTTGGAGCTTTCTCATTTACAACCACAGATGAACTAGGCCTTGTGAGAATTGAAGTTATCACTAAGATTATTCAACAAGAGTCTTATCAAATTTAAAAATATCTCCTTCTAGACTACTTCCACTACTTTGTACTGACGAGGCTGTGACAGTATTGTACCAGCCATCTAGTGAGACATGAGGTTGATAAACACTACTACATTAGAACTACATGAATTCTTCGATAGCAAAGCGCCATTGTATGCTATACTTTCCCATCGATGGGGTGATGGCGAAGTCTCGTTCCAGGATTTGAGGGATGGTAGAGCCCCTGGCATGGAAGGCTACGCTAAGATCACATCTTGCTGCCGTCAAGCATTGAAAGACGGATTTGACTATGCCGTGAGTTATAGCTTTGGTCTGTTGGCGATTTTAAAGCTTTGCAATTGACACATTTTCTAGTGGGTCGACTGTTGCTGTATTGACAAAACGAGCAGTAGTGAGCTCTCCGAAGCTATCAACTCAATGTTCAGGTGGTGTACGACCAAATCTCGTCCTTGTATTCCGATCTTTCCTGAGATCTTATGGAAATGACGGAGATGCGCTGAGCTAGGAATGAACTGGCTGGCTCTTTGGGTCATTGTCCTTTTTCACTCCTAGACACCTTTCTAGCCTTTTTAGCCTCGTAACTCATCAGGTGCGAGGATTTACTAATTTCTAGACAGACCAGAATGCCCAAGTTTGCTATGTATACCTATCAGATGTGTATGAAGGGGAAAATAATGTATCAGTGAAGGCACGCAAGGGTACATTTAGTTCAAGCCAATGGTTCAAACGAGGCTGGACGCTTCAAGAGCTCCTGGCGCCTGAGATCGTCATCTTCTTCAACTGCTTCTGGGTAGAGCTGGGCACAAAGGAAACCTTAGCCCAGACCATTAGTGACATCACTAGAATAGACTTTGATGTCTATGAGTCCGGAGATGCGAGTGTTGCCCAAAAGATGTCGTGGGCTGCACGTAGGAAGACAACACGTGTTGAAGATAAAGCTTATTGTCTCATGGGGCTGTTTGGCGTCAATATGCCACTTCTCTACGGGGAGGGAGAGGACGCGTTCCTGAGACTCCAGGTATCTATCCTCGGAAGGACTGTCGACGATTCTATATTTGCCTGGGATTGTAATGGAAGGGGCTCTGGCCGCCCTGGGTTATTGGCAACTTCGCCTGATCTTTTCAGAAGCTCGGGAGACATTGTCACAGTCCCTCAAAGATACTTTCGCGAGAATTTCGTGACTATTGCAAATCAAATTCCAGGTCAATATCCCTTGACAAGTATGGGGCTCGAGCTCCAAGCAGACCTAAAGAAGGCAAATAAAATGCTCTTCAAAACATATATACTTCCATTAGCTTGTAAAAGGGTTGGGTATTCGAAAGCATTGGACAGCATAATTGGTATTGAGCTCAGGCAAGATATTCTAACACCTTACATATTTACACGGGTAAAGGTACCAGCGAGGACCTACGAAAAGAACGAATTGAGGGACATTGTTCCTACTTCTCTTGCAGAGGCTGAATACACTATTAGTGGGCGCTTCTGGGTCACGCAACAAGTTCCGCCGAAGCAGTCAAACACGCATCCCATAAAGTGGCTGATAGAAGATGACGCGTTGGTACATAAAGGATACGTCTGTCGAGATAAGGGAGAAGATACAGATTTGGATAACTTCATTTGCCGTCGTCATACTTTCAGCTATTTCTTGGACGATGTAGCGCAATTTAATCTCGAACTCAGCTACGCACGAAAGGGTTTGAAAGCTCGGATTGTGATCGGCCATGGGGAGAATGAGTCTATTAATATACGTGTGAGTTTGAAACGGATCGCTGTTAAAGGCCTTCCATATTATAAAGTGAAGTTATGGCTCAAGGATGCGTGATCGGAAACCTATTTTTGGCAACTAGTGATCCGTTGATATGAATTGAGTACGAACTTGCTCATAACGCGTTAAACTATTTAATTCTTTCTATCCACACTGTGAAACGTATGCTGATACCTAACATATCACCTTTTTGCGACCGCGGAATCGTGCATTGCCATAACTGGAATTGCTGCTTCAATAAGATTTCAACTTAGTCAACCGGCCTGAAATATGGTTTCATGTTTACTTTCCGAACAATGGATCATGGCTCTAGGCAGCTGTTATTTTATAAGTAAGTGCCTGACACAAATTATACAAAATCTGAAACAAATGTATCAATGAAAGTCAAACTTGCAGTGAAACATACATGCTATGAATGAAAAGATCCATATTTTGACATCTACATTAATAGATAAGCTATTCCTCTCTTCTATAGATCGAACACCATACCACAAGCCATATCGATCCATTGCTGAGATTAATTTTCAAGTCAGGACAAAATCCATTCCCCACTTCACACTCATCATGAAACAATACCGGCCGATAAAAGGAAAGCTCCAACATAAGAATGAATCTACAAAATAAGTTACCCACGAGGAGTCTTACCCACTCAAACGACCCGACGCACTTCCCTGCTCCTGACATTGGAACGGACAATAGCAAGTATCAACGCCCTCGCCAGGACCGCCTCTACAAATGCATTGGTTTTGTCCCGCAAAAGCACGTCCATTATACTCCCAGTTCGGAAGGCTGAATCCAAAGGTGTCACTATGCTGGGAGGTTAGCTTGATCGTGAACCCAGCAAGCTGTTGAGACGGATATGCATATTGGGGATCGGCAAGGGCGTTATCCGTGTGGAGATACTCGGAGCATTGGGGAGAGTAGAGCGTGGCGGTTGCAAAGACTGGATGGATTTCGATGGTGCCGACGGGATCGCGAACTGGAGTGCGGCTGCTGGTACGCCAAAATATAGCGCAGGTATCAGGCGCGGATGGCAGAGTACAGGATTCTCCCGGGCGGATCTCTTGTTGGGTTTGAACTGGCGCTGGATTTGAGTAGGTGAAGGCTACCAGCACTGAGATGGCTGGGAGCATGAAGGAAGTGTAGTATCTCATTTTAGCCGTCAGTGTTATGAGAGAATACCTAATGATTTTGTTTTGTTTGGAGAATAGAATATTCTATATCGTGCTTGTTTATAGATGCGATAAGTTCTAACAGAACAGGGAAGAGAAAAGAAGAGAGATGAAGTGCCGCGCTCTATTTATCTACGTCGTGGAGTAGGGCAAATTGAGTCAATAGCTTCTAGGACTATTTCGATCAACGTCCAATTACACAGTTAAATCGAATCCATTGAAATGACTTATTATAACAATATTGACGCAGTTTAAAATAAAGAGCTGGCCTTGTTCCTTGGTTGCTTTCTCGCAGTTTCTTTGTTGGCGAATGAAAGAGCGTCACCCCCTACTTCAAAGCAATGATAAGGTGAAGATAAAAAATAGAGAGGTTCGTTAAAATCTTGGTGTAACCCATTTCCTTTGGAAGGACGGAAAAGAATACTTTGTTATTGTGCCTTAAATTAGAATACCTGGCTCCTGCATATTTAATATTGACATTCCCTAAGAAGCAAAATTTCTTGTTGGTAAATCTAACCAGTACCATTTCGAATACAGATACATTACTCCCACTTCTATTCTTTTACTTGCTTCTCCTCATATGAATTTCGGCTGAAGGTCTAATTCAATGACCGCTCGGATGTTCTTTTTTCTCAGCATCTTGGCTTCGGCAAGAAGAAACCGCAGCAAGGTAAAGTCTATCACTTTGTCATGACAATAGCATGATATTCTGACGCAGTTGAAGTGACACCAGATACAATCAAACAACGAAACCAGTGCTCCTTTCACAGATATCCAAAAAGCTCCTACCAGCAGTGATAGCAGTCACGTATATTCCATAACGGTTGGACGAGGCGAAGTGAGTAATTGATAGCTGATCTAGTACGCGCACTTGGATATAGTGGTGCAACTAATATTCCTCCTCATAGTAACTCAGATATTGCAGACAGCCAGAGCGACGAAGTGAGAAAAAGCAACGTTGATCAAGAATTGCGGGGAAATTCATTCGCCCGGCAACCAACAACAAGCTTACCGCCCTTTGAACAACATCAAATGACTCATATGTCAGTATAAAGGCGTTGATATAATCTGCTTAAATCACAATATCAATCACAATTACACTCAAATTCGTAACAACAACAGAGATTACTCAATCCTATTAGATATACGCCCAAGCTTCTTGAGTAATCTAAGCATCCTGAGCCATGGCAGACCAGACGACAAGACCAGAGACCAGAAGAGCATACCACGGCTCCTGTCATTGCGGTCACACCCGTTATATCGCATACCTGACCCTTCCCACCTCATCAATCAAACCCAGTAAACACCCAGCATCTACAACGAGAATCTACAAATGCAACTGCTCCACCTGCCGCAAAATGGGCCTCTTCCACGTCCGTCCCATTGATCCACCCACGGATTTCCAACTTCTTTCGCCACTAAATCCCACATCTGGTGGACTGAGCGACTACCAATGCTTCGCTAAGGTCAATCACTGGTACTTTTGTCCCAAGTGTGGAGTGCGATGTTTCTCCCTTATCGGAGAAGGAGAAGTGAGAACGGAAGATGTTGAAGGAGAGAAGAAGAGGGAAGTTTGGGGATTCAAGCGGAAGGAATGGGACGAGGCGGATAAAAAATATCTAAGCGTGAATGCCCTGACCCTCGAGCCAGACCAGGAGGGCCTTGATCTACGGGAATGGGTCGAGAAGGGCTGGATTGCGTATCTTGATCACAGTGGAAAAGAAGAGAGTAACATGGGACAGCCGCATGCAGGAGATCCTTACTGAGAGTCCAACTAAGCAAGAATAGAGCGATTAGGGTGTGCATTCTAAACCCGGAATTATCGATACTTTACAGTAATGGAGAACAGTCTCAAGCAATTTTTGCGCGATAGCTGAATTCTAAATAATCAGCCGGCCTTCTTGCCAGTGAGATCCCTCTGGAATTTAACAAGTCCTCCAATTGACTCCACTTTCCATTCCTTGTCGGTCAGTCCCTCAAGGACCAGCTCTAGTTGCTGTGCAGAATAGGACCTCCTATCGTGCATGATTATGATTCCTCCAGCTCTAACCATACTTAGAACGTGTCGTGCGTTGACTTTTGGATGGTGAATTTGGGGATCGTGGGGATAGATGCCTCCCAGCACGACCTGGTATCCCAAATTTTTCACTTTCTGTACTAATTTCTTATTGAAGAACCCGTTGCCAGGACGGAAATACTTCGCCCCATTCGCATTTGGCGGTAACATATCTCCCACCTCGATGATCTGGCGCTCAAGTTCGGCGAGAGGGAGCGCTGCACTTGGCTCATCCGCCCACGCGTGATTTCCAAGCTCGTGGCCCTCATCGTGCATTCTTTGGATAAGGCCGGGATGAGATGCGACCTGGCTTCCAATAATGAAGAATGTTGCTTTCGCTCCGTGCTTTTTCAGAATATCTAATATTTTTGCCGTCTCATCTGAGGGCGCGTCATCCAGTGTGAGAGCAACTACGCGGTGTTTGGACGCGAGCGGAACCTGGAATAGAACATCCGGGTATTTCCACTGAAAGAAGCTGATGAGAGAACTAGGAGGTTTGTAGATGACATAAGGAATGAGAAGTATCAGCATCAGGAGGACGAGCAGGCCGAGGAGGAGCATTGTGCTGACGCGTGCTACTCTACTTGGTCGTCTTCCAGTGATGGGATATGAATTCTCTCCAAACTGACGTTCCTCATCGTCAATTTTAATATGCTTTTCTGGCGAGCTAGTGAACCAAGAGCGCTGTACTTGGGTGAAAAGACGGACGATCGGCAGTCGGCGGGCTCTTCGAAGGAGAATTCTTATGCTGAAATGCATCGAGAATTATGACGAATTGCTTGCAATGACCATCCTCCAGATGTGTATCAACCTCACGTTTAATTATGTATTTTTCTCCCAGCATCAAGAACACAGGGGAAGGTTATTGACGCAGCCGTTTGTGACATGATGGTTAAATTAAGATTGCTGCTCCACGCGCACGTGACATATCGCTAAGAATTTCTTTACTTACTTGGGTACGGAGAGTCTTGAATTTGTACAGTTCAGGAAAATAGAAGAGGTTGCTACGAGATCTTCAAGAATTTTGCAGCAGTTGTTGTATTAGAGGTAAAAAGTAAGGAGTTATTTTGCACATGAGTATGTTGACTGTGGTGAGTGTCAGTAAATGTTTAGGGCTTGATAACCAAGGGACCAATGAAACGCCAATTTTAGAAAAAGCTGCAACTCCAGCTTAATCTCGTATGAAATAATTTTCGATTCCACCCTCTCGATGCTGTAGTAGAAAGAGAACTGAGAAGACAAAATACTTCCAGAATGAACACTTAGATCACTGGTACTTCCATGTAGTGGGAACTATTAGACCTTCTCTATTAATTTGGCATACCATTTGAAATTGATAACAACAGAGACTCAAGCTACCCCACAAGTTCCAGCTGGTAGCTAAGCTGTATCACTGACATGTCAAAGTGAGGTTCAGATGCTGGAGAAGCAATCACCACCTGTCTAGTCACATTCTCCGAAGAATAAGCATCAAGCTTTGGCTTGAAATACGTGAAGTCATTCATTGCTTTATGTAAGAACAGCCTTCATCTGGAATCCAATGATAATATACAGATAGCACCATGCTAAGGAACCTCCATCTCGCTAACCAACTCACTGACGGCGGGCCTTCGTTCAACCTAGAATCTTTGTGCGGCAGTTCATACAACGAAACTCTCCTTTCATATCATCAATGCAGTAAATGTTGCCAAGGGCATGGCAAATTACCCGAGCTCTTAGTTCCTGGACATACGGGGCATTTGGGTCGCGAAACTTATTTCGGGCAAACTCCGGCCTGACAATATGGTAGCAGTCCCTACAGATATTGTCTGGATCGTACAAGTCATATCCTTCGCAAGTCTTGCATGGATCAACGAAGTTATCGACAGTAAAAAGTGTATTGCAGTATTCTGATGCGGAATAATTGTTTTTGGCAAGAGCCGCGCCATGAATTTCGGAACCAGAGTCAGTATTATAGGAGATAGACGCCAGAGCATTCTTATCGAAGCCAGCATTAACTGAAGCACCATAAGGGGTATCTGGGTGTAATCCATTTGTTTTTGATGAAAAGATCGCTTGAGCCTCCGACGCGTGGCGAGTAACAGCAGCTACATGTTCTACTGAGTCTATATTGGCGTTGAATGATTTATCAGTTCTACCCACAACAGCGCTATTGTTGATATTGGAATTTTGCAAGATTCCTTGGCACTCGGCGGCTCCTTTATTTGAGGTTGCTGAGGATTGGACTGCAAAGTTTGTTGGAATCGAGGAAGAATCGGAAATGCTGATAGTCTTTGGTACGTCAAGTCCTTGCGGTTGGTCATCAGTGAAGCGTGAAGACACGTCTGCTTGTAATTTTGAGACTTTGAAAACGCGATTATCACCAGCGGGACCCTCTTGAGGAGTCTGATTTGAAATTCCAGAGACACCAAAGCTACTGATAGAACTTTCTTCTCCAACTGTTGAGCTTTCCATGTTAGCAATGACTTTTGTAAAATAGTCTTCATCCAATGCCGGAGCTTCAGAACTACCAGCCACAGTGAATTGACCTCCCAGATCTGGTATCGAAACAGTATTGTTTTCAAGAATATTGCCTGGGTTCACAGACGAATCCAAAATTCCCTGATTTTGACGCTTCGATGTTGCTTTGGTGGGATTATCCTCGGGAATGCCCTTAGCAGGTCTTTTGTTGCTCTTTCCTATTCCAGAATTCATCTCAACAACAGATCCTACCGGGGGATTATTCAATTGGCGAATATCAGCACCGTCAGTAGGTTTGTGATGAAGAGATGTTGTCGTAGATGGGAGGGAATCAAGGCCGTATTGAGTGACAGGTGAGGCGGTTGGCGTATGCAAGAGCTCTGAGGATCTGCCAAAGCCTGTAGGCTGATTCCTCTGTGGGTGAAGCTCAAGCCAAGGTCCAAAATGATCAATCGATTCTTGATTGCTGTTATGATATGGTAAGTAGTCACTTTCCCAATCTAAGTGATCATTCTCAGGTGGGGTATCTCCTTGTTTATATGTAGAAACTGTAGTTTGTGGAGTTGGGTGGTATTTAGGAGTGCTCTTGTAAGCCTGTGGATTTCCAAAAGGCTCTGACGGGTGTCGCTCAGAGTTGTAACTCTTCTGCACATCTGAAGTAAACTGATGTCCTGGAGAGTTATGAAGTGACTGCGAATTATTCGGAGGTAGAAGAGGAGGCACTTCAGATTGAATTGGAAGCAAGACTTGGCCTACTTGGCGTCCTGGTGGAGTTGTTTGAACTTGCATATTCCCAACAATTTGAGGATTCGACATCAGATTAGTGAATGCGTGAAGAGGCTGCCTCTGGTGGATATTTGCACTAGTAACAGGAGTTCTGTTTGACAATGACGGATATCCATGGTGTTGATCATCGGTAATCCGGTTATAGTCCAATGAATACATCGAGTACGCGTTAGAAGTCACCGGGAGGTGCGGGACTCCGGATGGTAATGAGGGCCAATTTGAGGATTCACCGCCAAAATAGATGTCATCGCCACTTTGTGCCGAGCCTCGACTATTCCTCGGTGCCAAAGGTTGCTGTGTAACTGGTTGATAATTCGGTATGGAAACATTAGCCGGATACATTTGGCGGTTATCGACAACGGTCTGACTAGGATTCAGGTGTGGCACATATTCAAGTCCAGATTGGAGCTGTGTCTGAGAAGAGGGAATGGGCGTACGCAGGTGGTTTCGAGAGGTAGAAGCTGGACCGTGAAAGTTCTGAACTGGCGTACTCTGCTGATAAGACGGTGATGAACCTTCATGCTCCCTATGATAGGTATTTAGCATTAGAATCCAAGTTAAGAGGGAGGAAGTGTACCTGGTGTGACATGTTGCAGCTTTATACGCCCAATAGAGCTCATGTGTCGTGTAGCTGCTCTTATCTGGTCTTCTGCCACATTGGATATTCTCATTCAAGAAAAAGGTGTTGAAGTCTTTAGTGATGTAATCCCACAGTAATGCTGGCTGTATATGTCGGTTCCTCTCAGCTTGCTCTACAACCCAGCGAACCTGCTTGTCAGTGAGAGTGTTAGGAAAATCTAGGTTGGTGTATTCGTCCATCTTTAATAGATCTAGTTTTTGAGATGCATCAACGCTTCATAGACTTTTAGAGAATGCCATGTGTAATTAGCTCATTACTGAATCCAAGTGTGATGTCCAGAAAAGCTGGAACAACAATAGAAGAATTATTACAAGGTATGCCAAGCCGCTAACCGAAGCGTGGTGAATGGTACATAAGTGAATATATGTTCAGCATTTCAGCCTTTAGTTAATTGAGGATAATTTGACTCACACTTAGCTTTAATACTGAGTAGTTCAACAATGTAGCTAGTTGAGTTTGGAATACAGCTCCTGAAGCCTGGTTACAAGAGATCTTATGAATGCCTTTTCTAGTTTATGAGGTTTCAAGACAGGAAGAACGTGACAAAGATGTAAATATTAAAGGCGAGTATGGGACAGGAAGTTTGATCAATTGTGATGCAGGGAGTAGTAGGTGAAACATTGCACCACAAGTGTGGTAGGTCTGTCTCTTGGTGTTAGCTAATTGATTAATCGCAAAAAGATATATATTGAATGAAAGAACAATCTTACTACTGATTAGCTTGACAACCAAACAAGCTTTCGCCCAGCAGTGCACGTACCTGTTTTGAGAGCTTTAATCCTTGTTTGAAATATACGTAACAGAAGAAGTAAAGACCCTCTCCTGAATCTATCCAAACCCATGATACGCTATTTTCCTTTCTCTTCATCTTCATAAATGAGTTAGACATATTGTCCTTTATGTTTCTGACTTGTTCTCAAAGCTTTGTTTCGTAAAGGGAAGTCCTAATAAACATCAAGGTTGTTGTAAAATATTCACATTAATGTGTTACATCCATGAAAAGACTTTATCGTCACCCAATCTGTTTCTTCCTACTAGGCTTTGGATCCCTTTTTGAGTACATATTGAAAAGCACCTTGATTCTGACGTCCTGGGCGCTACATTTCCTGAGTGGCTTGCAAAAAGTTGGGAACTACAGGTGCAAAATTATGTGCACGCACTAAGTCGCGAACTTCTGACCAATTGAAGCCAGATAAACCCCTTCAGATTGAGGGATCCAATTTTTCTTTACTTCATCATTTAATGGACTCTATAAGGATGGTTAGGATGCTGTGGTCACTCACGGTATATTTTAGAGCAAAGTAGCAGAGTTCCTTACGAGTATCCTTTCCATACTAGGAGGTTGAATACACCACCACGTTTTTGAAGTTGTATATCAACCGTACGCCTAATATGAAAGTACTTAGAACAGCAGGACTTAGTAAGAACTGTTATAACTTGTTCTTAATCACATTACTTGGTCCTTGGTGGTTGAGATCTGAAGAGTAATGGTATCGACACAGCAACATACTGCGAAGCACAGGCAAAAATATTTCAGGCATGCTACAATGACTAACCTAATTCTCTTTCCTATATGCTCAAGATTATGACGTATCGCAATGACTCTTCGTTCAAGATGGGGAAATAAACGTAATATTACGATGATCAGAGTCTAGCTTACTACCCAGACGAAGTCGCACCTTATTTCATCCATTGTACACCCCCTTTACGAGAATTTACGATGCGAGGTTCTACTAATGATCTGGTTGGACAATAATGGACGATGAGTTGAAAATAGTACCTTAAAGAGTAAGGTGGCTCTTGGCACCATGAACTCTTTCTAATCAGCATGCAAGTCATTTTCAAGAATTCTGTATTTGACTTTATTTAATTTATGAATTCCTTGAAAAGATGTCCTGGGTTAGAGGTTTGCTAGTGAAATTGTAAATCATGAATGTGACTTCCCATTTGAAACAAAACTTTCAGACCCTCGTAGAGAAATTGCCTCTGCCCCTGCTCTCATTGGCTGAGGAGTTGGCTGGTCAACTCGGAGAGTACATGATTGATGAGTTAAGGCGCATTCATCTCATCCTTCAACAAGTAAACCCTTTAACAAGCAACACAATCGCCACTCCTTCTACTGGCAGGATCTACAACTCATAGTTATGGCAAGGAAAACTTCGTCGCCAATGGCGCCTACATTCATGGTGTCTGCGCCAGGAAAAGTTATTGTCTTCGGTGAACATGCTGCCGTATATGGCAAGCTAGCTATCGCCGCAGCTATCTCTCTCAGGTCTTATCTCTTGGTCACTACCCTTACAAAATCCCAGCGCACGGTCAAACTGAACTTTAGAGACATTGGTTTGAATTATACATGGAAAATCGACGCTCTGCCATGGGACATTTTCAATCATGCTTCTAAAAAAAGATTCTACTACTCTATTGTCGAGAACCTCGATCCTCAATTACTCAACGCTATTGTACCACATGCAGAGGCTGTATCAAAGGATCTTCCAGAGAAACAGCGAAAAATTCACGTACAATCTGCGGTCGCTTTCCTCTACCTTTTTCTCTCCCTATGTTCTCCGGATAGTCCTGGATTCATTTATACTCTTCGATCCACCATTCCGGTCGGCGCTGGGCTGGGTAGCAGTGCTAGCGTCTGCGCCTGCGTGAGTGCAGCACTACTCCTTCAGCTGCAAACTTTTGCAGGATCTCATCCTGATCAGCCTCCTAAGGAGGTAGAAATAAAAATTGAGCATATTAACAGCTGGGCATTTGTGGGCGAGATGTGCATACACGGAGACCCTAGTGGAGTAGACAATGCTATCTCTACGGGTGGAAGGGCGGTGATATTCCAGAGAAACCATTCTGGCCCATCATCTGTTACTCCTCTCACTAAATTCCCAAAATTACCGCTCCTTCTCGTTAACACACAAACACCACGCTCAACATCTACGCAAGTAGAGAAAGTAAGAACATTGAAAAGAAATCACCCTAAGATGACAGATTTAATCTTAGATGGGATAGGCGAGCTTACAACTTCCGTACTGGAGCTTATCTCATCAGCTGATTTTGATGGTAATGGTGTCTCTGATGCTGTTGAGCGATTGGGAACTATGATATGTATGAATCATGGATTTCTAGTTGCATTAGGTGTCTCTCACCCCCGTCTAGAGCGGATTCGCGAGCTTGTGGATTTTGCGGATATTGGTTGGACCAAACTCACAGGCGCTGGGGGCGGCGGATGTGCTATCACGCTTTTCCGACCTGGCGTCAAAGACCAAACTATCAAAGAATTGGAGCAGAGATTTAATGCAGAAGGATTTCAGACATATGAGGCCATCCTAGGTACCGACGGAGTTGGCGTCCTTTGGCCTGCTGTGTTCCCAAATGACTCTGATGGAGATGCCGACAAGGAGATCAATCAGGAGAATTTTGAAAATGCCATTGGTGTTCAGGGTATTGAACAGCTAGTTGGAGTGGGAGTGCATGAAAATCGAAAAGGATGGAAGTTCTGGACGCGAGGTGACGTCTGAGATGAAGTAGAGGATTCTTGAATGACTGATTGATTCCAACCTCATGCAAACCAGCTACACACATTTTCCACCCATCAAGTCTGAGTTAAGCCTATGTCGGAGGTATGTCCGACTTGTCGTAAATTCCGTGAGATTCGTACTACACAAACATATAACTTGCTCTACTGATAGCTGCTTCCCTCAGAAAGATCGACTGAAGCTTATATTGATTCCAGAAATTGAGAAAAGCCTTCTCTATGTATCGGATCATAGAGAGATTCCTCAGCCGTAAGCCCATACACTGCTTCACTAGCGATCGAGTGTGCCCCATACCAGTCCACTTCTCATCACATTTTCACTCACTGACTAACCCTCTCTCCCGCTTATCCATAACCAATGATTTCGGATCAATGCTACTTTTCATTTCTCTTAGAACACAGCTCAGACGAGATTATAGCTATAATCAACACTGTTAACCCAAAGAGGAGCTTTGGCTTACTGAGATTGGCCTTTAGAAACGTTCCTTTGCGAAGCCCAAGTTTACCTTTAAGGCACACCTGCAAACCACTTATCCCTTAACAATTCCCCAGCAGTTGGACGGTCTCTCGGATCGAATTTCATGACGTTAAGAATAAACTCCTTATCTTCCTCCGTTAAGCATTTATCTTTGGCCAAGGCAAATGGCCTTATTCTGTCGTTATCTTTAATGAACTGGATGGCTGTACCTAGTACTTCCCATCTAGAGTCATCCTTGTCGGCAATAAGAGATACATAAGACGCCGGCGCCGGCCCAAAGGTAGCGATCTGGCGAATAAGAACGTGCATTAGAAACCCTTCATCTTCAAAATCTGCATCTTTAGTGTCCGGCTTGAAGATATGATAGTTTAGACCCCAAATAAGACTTATAAGCTGTGAGACTGGTAAGTGTGATCCAAGTGGTAGGGCGCAGTAACATCACTTACAGTAGCACCAAAAGACCAAATATCAGTAGAAGATCCCCATCTGAGTTTAAGCATAGCCTCGGGACTCCTAAAAATGGCAGCTCCTATATGCGGTCCAAATTCTCCAATCTTAAGATAGTCCTGGGGGTTAATTCGACAAACATCCCCACAGTCTGCCAGCTCTACATCAGCAAAGCGAAGAGGGCCTTTGCTATGGTTAACGAGTATATTGTCAGGTTTGATATCTATTTAAAATAAAATAAAAAATAAGAATTGTGCGATCTTCAAAATATTGAGGCTTACCGGTATGTGTATACCCATCCTCATGCAAGGCATGGAGTGCTTGGAGTATTCTCTTTGCCACAAATTTCACATCCAGGGCCTCTATTGGTTTCTCGGCAGATACGTCTAGCAAATTACTATCAAGATGCTTCAAAACCATTGAAGCAGGGTCTTTTATCTCGTCTAACATCTGACGAATGTACGGCCGACCTTGGAAATGCTTGAGAACATTTCGCTCATTTTCGAACCGTTCCGTTGGTGCTGTTTTGATCACAACTTTCTCGGTTTGAGGATTGCTGTACCTGGAGGTGATTAGACAGTTGCCAGTGGAGGTAATTAGATAATTTGGTCGAAATATCGAAATATAGATAGTTGCGAACTCACGTGGCTGTCCAGATGTTTTTAGCCACTTGAGTGGAAACAAGGTAGCTTCCAAGTCTTCCTTCAAGTCTTTGTCCAATCTTGATGCTAGTCGACATTGAAGATGAGTAATCGACTCTCTGTAGGACAAGATTCGCGGTGGAATAAAAGGAAAACTAAATGTAGATGAGCATACATCAGTTAGGGAGAAGGAGAATAGAATGAGAAGCAATGATGTACACATATACAATGCAGCTTTTGTCACCGCTCTCGCTTACTATGTAGGCTTAAACATAGGCAAAAAATTCTGCCCACTTCACTACGTGAACCCATCGCGCAGGGTGAAAAACCTTATCCCGTTAAAAGCCACTGGCTCTCTATATCGATTCCAAATAACTGTATGGTTGCTTAATCAAATATGGCACTACGCAAGAGAAACTCTTTGTGATAGACGTACCGTAACTGCACCGATTGTGAAAACGCCGCGAAATTGCTGAAGTGAAGCGGATCAGCCACCACTGCAAATTGAGTTGAATTGTACCACACTGATGATCGCCACAAATGGCATCTTACATAGTGATGGACATCTTTGGACCGTAGATGGCGCCATCGCCAGGATTTTCCTCTCACACAACACCGGTTGTATTAGCTACTTTTCAACTACTGTGAAAGTTGGAGAAAACGGGAGTAATCGGTGGGATCAGATGTGCATATATTGATTATGAGCAAGCAGGTAGGAGATGTTGGTTACATTACCCCAAACTTGTGCCTCCCTTCCAACCTCACACGGTTGGGGCCAGTTGGAAAGAAGGTATCTTATAGGTATTGACTTCGCCAAGTAAACTTCATTTACCGTATAGAATGATACAAGTGCTATTATATAAAATAATCATATATGTAGGCTTCTGAATGGGTGCTTAAGCTATCGCGGACTCAGTAGCCACCTGACCCGAGCCACATAATTGGAGAGCTCCTATAGGTAAAAGGTGATAAATTCCAACATTAAGCGAATCCTGCCAGAGTGAGCCTGTGCGGCTGTGCAAATCATGTCTGCTCCTCTACTTACATCTTGTCTTTCTTCCTAGTTGCGAATTTTACTTCGAATCTCATTACCTAGCTTTTCCGTTATCTTTTCAAAATACTATCTTCAATATGCAGACTCCTACCTCGACTGCTTTATCCCTTGAAATGGCAGAGCTAGAGAAGGAATGGCTTGTTTCACCTCAACGCAAATTTCTGAAAGCACTTCTTCACAAGCATATTCTCTCTCAACCACAACTCCAAATCACTTCAGCCGCATGTCTCGGGTTGGGAAGCTTAAGCATCCAAACGAGTCTGCCCTTGCACTTCCCGCGACGCCTGAACAAACGGCTTAGTGAAGACTCGTTAGGGCCTACAAAGGACGAGTACTATTACAGCTCATCATCAGAAATTGAAGGGGAAGCCGAAGTTTTTGGATTACAAAAGGACAGGAGCAACAACAACAAGCAGGAGATTGGTTTGTGCGATGGATCACCGAGAAATGTAGGGCTCTATCATCTTTTGCTTTTCGAAACAGTTATGGCATGCTTGTGTAAGGACTAAGTCTCTAGTTCCTACATATATCGTTGTTGAATTCTAATATTCTCTTATTACTCCAGGCACAAAATTCGATATTAAATACACCGTTTTCCAAGACCCAAATTTCAGCGCAGGTGATGAAAGGTTCCTCAAGAGCCGAGGGCATAAGTTGATACCTTACCCGAGAGCTGATACTGATACCTATCTTATGCAAGATATAGATTATCCTTTCGCCAAGTCTATAGCAGAGAGTATTTCGCCGCGGGTATTCATATTCGCTCCATCACTCATGATAGATGCGACGGTTGATATGCTGCTCACTCTGAAACCTGTTTTATATTGGAGTAGTGATATGTGTGAGAACATTGCGTCACCTTACTTGGTAAGCATTTATTACTGACGTCGTATATTCATCCTATTCTACTTTACTTTCTGTTATCTGTTCTAAAAGCATAATATTTGCCCCTTGAGCATGGTCTTCACCGTTGCCGCAACGCTTTTCGGTTTCAGTTCGCATGAAGAGAATCTTGGAAAATACTTCCAGCTAATATACCTTGACGTAGGTGCATCCTAGATCCCCAGGGTTCTTGCTAAGAAAACCTTACACGGAGCTTGCATACAATTATGCCTTTATACGCGCATCACTGCTTGGAAGCCGGGGCACAGAAGACGGATTTATGTACCCAATCAGCCCTACAGACGAAAAGATGAAGAAGAAGCTCGAGCAGCGAAAAACAAAAGTGGATATAGATGTTGAACAGATGAATAGAACTTTGAAGATGATCGAAGAAAGGCGACGAGATGCTTGATCGAAATTTAGGAGAGGAGAAGTGAACGAACAGCTTTCAGATTTTCTTTGACATGGGAGTTTTTAGAAAACTAGTTAAACTTGAATAATTAACTTTATTCAAAACAAGTGGACATGAATTAATGACCCGTCCTGGCTGATAATTTTATCATTTAACTCTAAACAATAGGCTAGCTTTTTCGATTACTAAATCTAAGCCATCAATTGAGCGGTACGCCATTCACTATTCACAAATGGATCCCAGGAAAGGAGTAATATAGAACCTCATATTAAATGGCTCAGAAACATTGCTAGAAATGCAATCTATAAAGTGAATAAAACTCCTAACGCCATTGCTGAGAACCTCCTGGTAAATCAACGCATTCCGAACCCTGATTTAAGTATAGAAACTACTGCTCTCTCTCTTTACTGTTCCAGGCGCGTGGTCGTAAAGAAATACTATATGTTAACTAGCTTCTGACTCCTTGTACGTACTTTCTGCACCTATCTACCCATTGAGTAGTTCACAGTGTCAATAATGATAAGTTGTATCAGACTCTGAATTCCAGGGCTCCATAGATTCCGTAGAAATACCCAAAGTCTCTCGTCCCATCATTCCACAACAATACTCAATGCCCCAGCCAACAATAAATATGACCTCTACGATAAATTCCGTCGACGATGACAAAGCGGACATTTCTTATGCCCTCTACGGACATAATCCTGTATACAGTGTGAATGAAATGTATGTTGAGAGTTACACCTGCTCGTAAAGATTACATCTGTGGGCTGTATATCTTCCTGGCATATCGCGCAAACTCTTCCCGCCTGACCGTTGATCGGATATGCCTCTCTATCCTGGATAGTGTTCGCTAGGCAAGTATTATATTCTTGCTCGCATTTGCGAATCTCGGCGCCGTATTGGGGAGTATTGCGATAGATTGCTGTTACGTGCTGTTTGCATGCTGTAAGTGCGGTGGCGCAGGATGTCTACATAGGATATTAGCAGGAGAATAGAGCCTGGCTGATAGGAAAGTTTTCCATACAAATAAGTCTCGTTTGGAGATGGTACCTCGCCTTGCTAAATTTACATCTACTATTTCGCCAGGTGTTACTTTCACTGGGTCCTCCGCCCGGATGTAGTGTTCATGTACTTGCTCGATATAATGGTCATGGCCATCATGATTCGCATGGCCATTGACGATTGTAATAACGCTGAGGAGAGCAACGGCAAGGTAAAATATGGACTTCATGTTATCTTCGTTGTAGGTTTATGATGAAAGATCGAGCTTGAAGATAGTAGAAGAAGATTGTCTGCTCTTAAAATAAGATTGAATGATACCTGGGTAGCCATGATGAGGGGAGAGAGGCGAATACTTATACTAGCTTACCACTTTTTGTGTGATAATAAGGGATTTGTCGATAAGCAAGGATTTCCCAGAAGTCAAAGCATCCACTGGATCCTCATGATGCTAATACCATGTATCAGGAGCAAGAGAACACAAGTTGAAAGCAATGCCTGGGTACAGCCTCAGAGCTGAGGATGGGTATCACTGAGGAGGCAAATCTAGCCCCAACACAAGAAGGGAAGGCATCTGAGGAGGCATTGTAGCACCTAATCAGTACTCAGATAGGTATCCAGAGGGAACCAGCGATGCGATCCTGAGTAGAAATGTTCAATCCTTTAAGAGCAACACAGCCTTAAGAGAATTCCTAGCAGAATAGCATCGGCTGTAATCCAACATCATTCTTCCCTGCTCAACAACCAACAGATTACCAACCAACATTTACGACAGCTTTCTTCAATCCAACACGAACTTTAACCCAACTTCCTTTGAAGGATTGATCAATTCCTCATCCATCGGTTTCTCTGATTCTCCGCTCTCCACGATAGCAGCCTCATTTTATATCCCGATGTTGCCTCTGTTGGAAAAGTAATTTCACGTGACCAAATATAAGGGGAAGTCTGTGATAGAATTGATATTACTTCCTTCTATGCTAGATCAAAACTCCCGTTATATATGTGTCGATAACATTACCCCAAATAAAAAAACAAAGCTTTTAAATTTTTTTGAACGCATTTATTTATGTCCCAATTATCCAATAAAGTAACTCTCTCAAACAAATACCATACCCATATCCGAGCCTGTCAAGGACCTCTACTCACGATAGGCGCAATAGGTGAGGTTCCTCAGTGTTAACGTGTGATAAGGTTCTTGTATTCTGATAAGTCTAGGGAAGGAAGCTCTCTGTAGGGAGAGATTCTAGGTATAACTAACTAATAGGGATGTGGATGCATGAGGCCACAACAGAGCCTAATATCCTGTAGATCCAAAAACAAAATGCCTTCAGATACCCTTAATCCTTTTGAGCTTATGGTATCTGGGGCATGGAAATACATTTAAATTTTGCACTCTCTGCCAGACCATTCGGTAATTGTTACGTTGTATAATAAGCAAGTCGTGAAATCTGCTGAAGTGTAGGAGAATATTGGCTAAGTAGCGCGACTACTTTTCTTAAGACGAAGGTCTTCGTGTACATCTATTCTAAGCAGCGGAAATCCGGAAGATCGCTTACAAGTATACTACTCTAGGGCTAAAACATACTTCGTAAAATACCCATGCGCGAAAACAGGACACTCAATTCATGATGGTAAGCAGGGCGAACACGATGCTAATGAACTTGCGAAGCATTCTTACCTTTCTCCCTCGTCTTCTAATTGGAATTTCACTTCCCAGCTTTTTACAGTCTTAGAGTCCTAGTAGAAAGAAAGCCCTGTTTCATTGTCCGGGGGGGCTCGATGATGCAATGTTCAGCGTCGAGTTTGCGTAAACTAACACCATCCAAGAGGCCTCTTGACGCTAATCATTCTTATCATTTCGCAAAACACAAAATGAGTCGATTCAGAGGTATTTGATACCCAGGCGGCGAGTTGTTAGAATCGCGTCGCGGAACGTGTTGCTGAGATTCTCTGAAGGTATGTGATTCACGAACACAGGTGAGTACTTTTTCTTTAAATTGGCAAAGATCATACTAACTCAAAAGTAACTCAAGCTAAGATACTAGATATCAAGTGAGAGATCTTTTGATAACACTATGCGTATATCGGGGTCTATTAAGGACACATCCAGTAGTTGTGTAGGGAGAAAGCTTCCTAGACGGCGTTTGTTGCAATTCTTATGGGTTTGGGAACATGTTTCGGTCCAATTTCTCACTAAGTTCTATGATAAGTGGTAGGAGAATCGGCTTCGAGTGCAACAGTTCCGTCACTTCCATCCTTGTCATGATCTACGACATATTTAGCAATTATTTGCTCTTAGAAAAGCCCTATTCTATACTACAGCGGCCATAAAAACAATCATTGGAGGCTTACCTCTCACATACCTCCAACCAAAAGTACCACAGGGCCCTAGAAGAATTCTTTATGCATCCATAATAGGCTCACGGTACACTTCAGGTATCGTGTGCCGGTTAGGAAACCTCAAATTGACATTTTGCAATACTTCAGCTGAGCAACTGGTGATAAAAGGTTCACAAAGAGGGCATCCACTTCCCGCTGATATTTCCACATATTCTATACTGTAGTGCTCATACTCTGTCACGTCTCACGTCTCACGTGAAGCACAAAGCACGTGCTCGCACACCCATATTAGCTAGCACGTTCATAGCCTTCATATTCCAGACACTTTTCCATACATCGAGAGACACACATCCGTGACTCTCTATATACTCTAAGCCTTCGCACATCCAATAATCGCGTAGAATCTAACTATCGAAGATGAAGGGCCATTTGGGACAAAGGGTTATGGAGCGGATCCAAGTCTCAGCGTTCCGCTTAGATTTGGCCGAGATGGAAGCATTACGAACATGCTCAAGACAAGGTTAGCATAGAATGAGCTGGAGAGTGAACAGAAAGGAAAACGAGGGGAACAGCCCCTGCTTTGTTTTGTATAATTAGTACTCAAGTTCATTTCATGAAAGACTGTAAGTTGAGAACATAATAAAGTTATAGTCGCTGAGACTATACGATTATGACAATAGATCCTCATCAATTTACCATTGGCATTGGCTTTATGTTCCTATAATTTGCTGAAGAAAGGTTACCATGTCATCAACACCCTGTGGTTCATTGACCCAGTGGCCTCCTTCTTCATACTCCCTCCAAGTGACATTAAAATCCAAAGCCTCCAGCCCTTCTTTCAGTCCTCTCCCGTTGTAAATAGGTACAATATTGTCATCCTGTGAGTGCGATAGGAAGACTGGTGTTTTGATGGCGGATCCTTCGGATACTGGTAGAAAGCCAGGTTTCATCGAAATATTGAGCATCGATCTGAATAGCTTCGAGACGTCATTGTAGCTGCTCGTGGAAGGGATCTGGGAAATCCTATTTCGAAGTGGGAGCCAGCTACAGAGCCCCATAAATCCACCTAGCTTTACACCGGCGCACATCAAGGCAAAAATAGCTGTTGCACACCCTTGACTAAGCCCCCCGAGAATGATCCGGTCAAGTGGGACAACTTTTGTTTCTTCCTGAATAACCTCGAGGATTTGCGTAACGCTCTCGGCGAGGCCTTCTATCTGAATGTTTTCACGCTCGGAAGGGTTGTCGACCGACCACATGTCGAACCACTGGGACATCTCCTGTTCGAACCGTGCTGAGTGTCGCATCTTTGAGGTTGGGAAAACCCATTTCGCTGCTGGGAAAATCTCGGTCAATGTGCGGTCATCTGATGTTTGACTTTCAAAGAACTCAGACGCAAACTCGCTAGCAACGCTGTCCCGACCGTGAAGGAGTATTATTGTGAAGGTGTGGCTCTCAAGGGGAGCAACAGTATAAATGGTGTTTTCCATGGCTTTGAGGCAGGATCATTAAGCACACATATAGAGTTTCTTGATTTTCTTTTAGTTGAGATGTGAGGATTTGGGAGGGGGCGGACTCTGTTTTTGTACCCGCTGCCAGCAGTCTGGATCAATATGGTCTACGGAGATAGCTTGCATTTGATTCGAATTTGGTAAGGCGAACTTAACTAATAATTTCTCTCCAAGAAAATGAACTATGCGGTCCATTATTTGTGTCTACGGTCTTAATCTATTTCGGACTCTACTTACAACACTGTTAGAGGCTTTACCATTATTTTTGGTTGTAGCTATGACTATAGATAGTATCGCGACAATTTAAAGCGGCATTTTGATCTGGACTAGGCAACACTGAGATCTCAGCCTTCAATATCAAAGTCTAAACAGAGCATTGAGACCATTTTGGGTATAGATAGAAAGAGGTAAGAAACGGTGAAATTTGAGCCGAGCTTCTGTCTCAGCAGGTCTAAGGTACATTTCAGCAGATGCAGAAACGTCTAATCCAGTAAAGCTAAAATCATAATCTGGCACATATGCTCCAATATGCTATGTTTAAAATGGGTCTCTTTGCCATTATGATACTTCACCACTCTGAATTCGAGGCACAATCCCAGCTTTATGTAATGCTGCTGAGCTCTGGAAGATATTCTTGTATCCATACCAAATCAGGATTTGGCGAAGAGCATATGCGAGGCATGTATACGTTATGGCTTACGAAATTACTGCCGTGAGCGCGCCAAGGTGCCGAGGCAGGGGTTTCAACACCTGCTGAACAAGCTCTATATCTGTCGTGTCAGAATCTGATTTGAGAAGTAATTCACTCGTGTGGGAACAATCCCGCAGTTTCGCACCTCAATTATGTTTTACAGCAATTTGGCCGGAGAAAGTTTGCTTCGGCTTTTCCGATTGGGTATAGGTTACTTGGTCATGACTTCGTGAGCGGCTCCATCACCGGCACAGTTGCTGACTCCGACTTTATCTTGCCCATAGGCAACAGTCTAAGTAGCAAGTTGGCGTCCTGAATATCATGAGAATCGACAAGCTCAGCCCAACCATGAGCAGCAGCCCACTCAGCTTCTATTGAACCTCGATCGAGACAGCTGTATGCTACTTCTTGAATGAACAAGAAAGCGAATGTAATTGTAAAGCTTCGCGACATCCTATAGCAATAGTTGAGTGATCGTAGAATTTCACATGCGAGGCCTAGAGTATCAGACGTGATACCAAGCAGAACAGTTGAGTTTGACATATCCAGAACAATATCCATATCGACGCTTCGGATTGAGTTACAATGTTTGTGCAGCCTGTGCCATGTTTGTAGTAACAAGATACGGATCGTGTTGTATATACAAACTATATATGCTGTCCATAGTGCGTCATATTCTAGAAGAGTGTCAAAGATTGGTATGTTGGTTATCTGATTTGAAGGCACCTCCCTAACAGATTGGGCATGCTCCGCCTCCCACACGCACCACCAGGTGTTTAGCTCGATAAGGGAACCAGCAACCTGAGTCCTAAGTTGTGTATAGTCGATTTCATGATCGTTCTTGATTTGAGCCAGGTACTCTGCGATGTCTGCTCCAATGTCGACCAAGTAGTCCATAGGCAATTTTGCTGCTGGGTCGTCTTCCCAAGGCACCGTTTTCCAAACTGCTTGACGAAGAAATGTGCGCTGGCCTGATATAATTGCCTTTGCGACCTGTATCGTGTTAGTTTTGAAAAGGAAATTAATAATGATCGCTTACTAGCACTATACGATGCTCAAGAAAGATCTTCTTCCCAGCATATGACTTCTGTAGCCATGGACCTCTCCACTGCAAAAGTCCACTCAGTCCTTCAGTGTGCAGCATCCAACCTTTCCCAGTCTTAGACATGATTATCTGCCACGCATTAGAGCCATTATAGAAGTAAATCAAATCAATGTATAGATCTTGCCTGGTATGTGTACAAAGCAGTGATCGATGCCAATGTGCTGTCAACGTATCGATTATGGGGATCTGACAGCTGAAAACGGAGTTCCGACAAAGCTTGTCCATAGATTCGGACTGCGCTAGTTATAATGTCGTAATTTTTGTTTGCCTGCCCATACACAACTGCAGCTAAAGCATCCCAGGACTTGAGGCGTGGCTTCTGGGGAGTATTGACCAGCTCAGCAATCCACTCTATGGGTAAGCCGCATGGAGACTTCGCTGCAGCATTCATTAAGTGTCTGTGCTTTCCTTCAAAAAACCTATAAACTAGGTGAGATATGAAGATATCGTCTTTGAATGCTGTCAATGGTAATTCTTTCGCTAATGACAGGGGAGCTCTGAGTGGCTGGCTCGGGCGACCTTTGCTTAATTGAGATTTCAAGTGCACATTGCTTGAATGTGTTGAGAACTCATGAAACTGTGCACGTAAGACTGCTGCACGGCGTTGAATTTTGTGCTTTTCATCCACAAATCTCAATCGTTGTGCAAAACCCGTGCATTCAATGCCTGCACTACTACACCGCGTGCACTTGGGACGGGTTTCATCACATTTGACCTTCCTTCTTTTACAGATTCCGCATCCTTTACTCAAAGCTCCCATAATATGGAGTTTTGATACAATACCAAGGGCAGTTGTAAGATTACAAATGGACCTGCAATCAGGGCTTCCAAGTAAAGAGGCTAATGGGATCGTGCAAGAAAACGTGCAAGAGGTTCAAGTACGACAAGATAAAAGACCCCTTGAAACCCACGAGAGTGGAATAAGAAATCAGTCAGACCAAATCGCACATAATATCATGTTCTAGGAAATGTCAAAGCGCAGCTTGGGTTTGGAATGAGGGATAGTCAACCTCAGTGCTTAGAAATGACACGATGTGGCAAAACTCACGACACCCGAGCTCGCACAAAACTCCCTAAATTAGGTTTAGCGTGGATAGTACCCGTAGTCGCAAGCTTCTCTCCACCTTATATTTAATTCTAGCATTATGGCATCTAGTTTGGACAGCTTGTAATTATTCAATAAAGATCGAGCCAATTGGAAATACATTTGGGTTCTGGACTCTTTGGAGCATCCTTGCAATTTCATGCACCTTGTGATGAATATTGCCAAAAACGTCACTATAAACCTCATTGTACGGAAATACCACGATGCCAATACCAAACTAAAATTTGAAAAATGGATCTAGAAGTTGAGATTGATAATCATCTCACTCTAGCTGTTGCAGCTGATCTGTTGGTCAGAACCACTGAGCTCTTCATCATATCATTGTAGTGGCCCAAGAACATACTCGCTCTGAGCCTCTATAAAGAACATGAAATCCCCGAGGGAAAACCAGTTTTGACATCAACTCAATTCCTCAATTCAATTCCTCAATGTCACTTCTAAACAATATGAAGACTGTTCTAGTAGTTGGAGCGACCGGAAACATTGGCGTCTCAGCGGTCAAGGCTGCGTTGAACTTCAAGCACAGCGTCTTAGCCATTGTCCGGAACCAAGAGTCAGCCGACAAACTCGTTAAGTGCATTGGGTCATCCGACGGGATCACTTTTGTCGAAGCGAATGTGCTCTCCGATTCGGGCGTGAAAAGCGTTGTTGATCAAATCAGAGCGGGCAAGCTACCAACTTTTCAGCATGTGTATGCCTGTGGTTGGTTATCCATTATACTCGCAAGTCAACATTCTCACTAACATTCTGATCAAGTTGGGGGCGAGTACATCATAACTCCCTTGAAAGATGTCACCACCAGTCGGCTGCGCTACAACATGACCGCCTCGTTTGAGGCGAATTTCTGTAAGTTTTTCTAAATTCGTAGAATGTCTGGCACAGTTCTGACAGGGAAACTCCAGTTGCCTATCGGGATACCATCGGCTATCTGCTTGAACAGAACGATCCCGCAAGCACATGGACCATGTGTACCGGCTCACAGGGTGACCTAGCAACCCACGCATTGCCTGCTATGGCGCAAGGCGCATTATTTTCCATGGCGACAGCCTGCTGTCGTGAGAACGAGGCTACGAACGTTAGATTTAACGAAATCTACTTGGGCTTTCGAGTTGAGCTTGATGAGTTTGCTGCCCAGAATGGGACGACAAGCTCCTCGGAATTTGCTTCGGTATATGAAGAGATTCTAGGAAGATCTGAAATCCGCGGTTCACGCGTTTCAGTTGAAGGCCTTGAAGATTTGAAGGATTTGAAATACAAGATGAAGTTTTAGTTCAACGCGCAAAACTAGAGGAACGGTGATATTGCACTCAATGTCGACGTTTGATCAGGGATAATTAGAAGGCCAGTTAGGCATTGGTGATTTGGATAGTTTAGAATATTGTGTTAACGCAGTTTTCTTGAACGCTTACTCTGCGATCGCTTTAACTCACGGAATTTGATTCTTGTCACCACTTCTAGTTATAGTTAATGTCCAATTAGAATTAAGGCAGTAAATAAGTGAGTTCTTACATGAACGTAAAATGAACCGATCGGTAAAATACTTCATCCATTCTAAAAACGAAATCATGCACAATTCGACCAACACCACGGAGGCAATTCCATATCGAGTGAGTCGGGCCTTTGATTTTCGTTAAAGATATTTGCAACGATGCAAAATGTTTCTGCGTAGTATCCCTAAATGTTATAGCAAGGACTTTTGCCGCATCGTGCATTTCGAAGATCGTCAGGTCGGATTTTCATTCATGCGTATAAGTTATGAAGGACATCAAAGTTAAAAAGCATTGGAGGATAATTAATACCTCACAGAGCGCTTCATGAAATGGCCACGATTAGTTTTGGCAGCTTTGCCAAGATCCAGGCTTCAAACTCAAACAATCAAAAGTGTTGCGGTGGCATCGCATATGCAGTAAGATATCTACCATCATGGCAAGGTAATGACTCATCTGAAGTTACACCGACTGTGCATATTTTGAAATCTGATGTTCAGACTAGCTATATAATATCTTTCAGGCCAGCTCGTTTATATCAAAACTCATATCAATTCTGCAATCCAACCTTACTTCATCCGCCTAACTTGCATATGAGATTGCTATGGCTTACGGATGTGAACAAGTATTGTCACAAAATCATCGTGGAACTGCACCGCTACACCGAAGCACAAAAAAGAATAAGTCACGCTAAGCCCCTTTTCACCATGTCTGATGATTCAGATATAGTCGTCTACCGTCAGTCCTGTCCTTCAGGAGTGAAACGGGTTCTTGCAACAGGAGGCAGTGCGTATATTGGAGAAATAGATGAGTCTACAGTTGTCAAGTATCCTCTGGCTCCTAATCGAGATATGAACCGGCTCGAGGTTGAAAGGAAGCTTCTTGAAATCATCGGCCCACATCCACGAATTATAGGGATGAAGAGCTTTTCAAACAAAGGACTCAACTTAGAGCGTGCAGTAAATGAGACTTTGGCCTTCTATTTTAATCGAGTCCGGCAATCCCCCGCCATCGATCCGGCAACGATTGTCCTGGTGCCGCGAGGCTGCTGAGGCCGTCGCGTATATTCACTCGTATCAAGTGCTTCATTGGGACATCCAGCCTACAAATATCCTCCTTGATGAGCAGCATTATCCGAAGCTCTCCGATTTCCAAGGGAAGCTCTTATCAAAGGATGGAAGGGTTCTTCTGGATGGTGATAGCGGCGAGCTCTGCAGATTCTACTACCCTCGAGACGATCCATTTAAAGCGGATATCAGAACAGACATTTAGCTCTCGGATGTACTATACATTTCATTATAATAGGCTATGCTGTGTTTCCTGACGTTGTTGATGGGGAAGAAGGATGGCATAACAAGGTCGCAGATCAGTTTACAGAGCAACAGTTTCCGCGGGACTTTCATGCTTGTAGTCTTATTACTATGAAATGCTGGATGCGGCAATATGACTCTGCTCAGGAGATTGTTCAAGCAGTAGAATCTCTAGAAGAGCATTTAACGGTGGCGCGAATGCACCAGTAGCATATGCGAAAAGTGATGGTGGCTGGAACCAAGAAGAGGGGAGCGCCAGGCAGACATGATTTCTGAGGGGAAACTGCATATGGTTTCTTATTCGAAAGTTGCGGTGAATCAGTGCTTTCAGACATAAATCAAGTTGATTGCCATTTAAAAAAGAAATCTGAAGCATTTACCATAATTTCATCAGGCTATGTCAAGAGTTGCAAGCCTTTACCTATAGTGATTGGCGGAACCGACAACATCATCTCAACTCGCGTTCCACAACTGAATCCCTCAAAGAATTTTCAGACATCTTAAAATACACTTTCGTACCTCGGTCATTGGCCACCAACGATGCCTGCAAAGTTCGCCTTTACACAAGTGTTCATTAACCTTCCTGTCAATGATGTTGTAGCATCTACCAAATTCTACGAAGCAATCGGAGCCGCCAAGAACCCTATGTTCTCCGATGACACCACATCATGCATGGTCTTCAGTGAGCATATCCATGTTATGGTACCTCCACTATGTTTCGGAGCTTGATTTCCTTCTTAACACTTTACAGATCATGACCAAGGATCGCTTTACTACATTCATCCCAACCTCCAAAACCATTGCTGAGGCAGGAAGTACCACCGAGGTTCTCCTCTGTCTTAGTGCAAGCAGCAAGAGTGCTGTTGACGAAATAGTGACCGCAGCCGAAGCAGCTGGCGGCAAGCAAGATCCTACGGCTATTCCGGGAAATGATTTCATGTATGGACGCAGCATCGAGGATCTGGATGGGCATGTCTGGGAGCTGGGGTTCATGGATGTGAATGCGATGAGCAAGGAACAAGTAGCGGACCAGAAGTAAGGCCAGTAAACTTCTTCGTCGATCTATAACTTACTTTTCGCAACCATTCAAAATTATCGCTCTCGACGACTGATTCTTTACCTACCATCCTAGAGTGTAAATCAGCTTTCCCCGTGTCATGATTTATGTATCTGGAAGTCACTAGCTAACCCAATCGCTTGGCTTTAAAACCTAAATAATATCCAAGTAACATTTTATTATATTTCATTGCACACCTATAAACTATTTTGCCAATGTTACAGCAACATAGATTTCACGCCAGCAAAAAAAATCAATGAATCGAGGGAGACCCAATATTATTCTTCGTCTAGCCAACATCCCCAATCCTGACTTGTACTACTTGATGACGCTGCCCCAAACTCTCTACTCCAATTTGCGCGAGAGCTGGTGAGACTGATCTCAAAATCATATAAGTCTCTGGTATCTAGTCCGACATGGCAGCATGCCCCATCTGCAGGCTGGCACGTTTCATCAACCGACTTCCCTTGTATCACTAGCCAGTATAGCTGATTGAACTCATTAACACAGTAGATCTTCGTGAATTAAGGACAAAATCAAAGAAAAACTCACCCAAGGTACACCAGCGTCATCGAAAACTTCAGCTTGAACAGCGACAGGTTCATTTCCTGGGGTGGTGCCAACACCCCATTCCTCGACCATAATGAGTTTGCCTGCAGCTAGAGCTTGGTCACGCAGTTTGGGGAAGAAAAAGGCCCATTGACTTGCGAAATCCATGTCTGGAAAATCAGCTTACTCAGCCTTATCATGTGGAAGGATTACTTACATCCATGCACTGACATAATATCGATGGATGGACATTCGAGAGCTTTTGAGATAAGGTTATATTCATGGCCAGAATATTGACTACCACCAACCCCACCAGTAGCCACTTTGATTTTTGATGTACCAAGCAGTGTTCTAATTTTAGTTGCACGCTCACAAAGCCAGTTTGAGGGGTCATTTGCCACTAGCAGATCAGGCGACGCTATTAGAGGCTCATTTTGGAGATCAAAAGCTAAGATTGCTTCGGAAAGGGCCTGAAAATGTAAGTGTCTGGCTTTAGAGGTGAGAAGATGGTGGGGTAATATCTACAGCCCATGGTTTATGAAATCTCGGAGAGACAAAATTGAGAATGGATTCCAGTCGTGCGTCGAATTGTGCCTTTGCGGTTTCGTTCGTGTAGAATTCATAAGAAGAGCCGTATGTAGAGCCTGAGCATGTTTAGAAAGAACCTCAATGGCTCAAGTTTAGATGTTTACCATAGATATCTATCCCATTGTAACCCACATCAGTGCCATTAGGCGGTAATAAATTGGCATCATGAGGAGATATAATAGCTTTAATACCAACCGCATGGAGTTGCCAGAGCACCGAGTCAATCGCGTCAAGCGTGATAGTATTGTATGTACCTATCTCTGTTTCGTAATTTGGAAGTACGATCGACTCAGATGACTTGGTGCAGTTATTTGCAATACCTGTCACTGCTGCGGTGTCAACGGTGATCGGTTCAATTATAGAAATGGTCTTCCATGTGACATACGCCATAATCGAACGACTTTTGCACCAGCGATATGAAGTGAATTGATGTAGCTTGCCTGGTCAGACGGAAGAAGCGCATGTAGATAATAGCTATTAGACCCTGCGAATGAGTGAGAAGATGTGTTTTGATAAGCATAAGCCTGTACAAATGAGCTGATTGTGCAGATAGTTGTAAGCAAAGTCCACATCATTATGGTAGATATGGAAGAAACAGCGGGCTCTAAATAAGATATTATCACGGTGTGGGCTTCTTTCCAATTCTTCAAGAACTTTACTGTGAAGAACAGAATTGAAGTAGAGAAGAAATCCTATTAAAGAGGTGAATAAAAGTTCCCGAGGCTGATTGATTGGCGAATCTTCAAGTTTTGATGCATGATGTAGTCATCCCCAATTGGAGCTACAACAGGGATCAGCAAAGCGAGGCTACATACGCTATATATGCAGACAAGCTAAATTTGCCCATATTGGGAAGATGCCGAAGTACACAAGGCTGATTTACATGATGGAGATAGTCTGCCTTGCGGAGATGATTTTTGCAATATAGGGAGCAGATGACAGTAGCAGACTATTTGGAGCATAGCTTAAAGTAACTACATGTCTCAATGGAAATTTGGCGAGGCCCTCTCTTCCAGGTCTTCATTTTGGAATTGGTTCTTTGATTCCATCATTCGTCAAATGAAATTAGAAACCCGTCATCTGTCTGCAATAAAAGAGGTGTGCTTGCGTTTTATATCATAACATTCATCACTGTTGCATATTCTAGCTCTATACTTGTTCGACTACCTACTGTAGGTGGGAGGTCCCTATCGCAACCGGGGCATTAATACTTTATAGACGCTTCATCAGCATTATGACATGCATTTAAACTACAGAAACCCATCTTCATTATTTTCTGCTTCAACAACTCCTACCACAATTTGAAAGCCCTTTCGACATATCGTATGTTGGGAAAAGCTTGTTTCCTTTGGAACGACTTTTGTTGCGTGGTCCATTTCAAGTTCTCCAAGCTTGACCGGATACTATCCAACTGACGGTCTGTACCAGTGAGAAATAGCCTCCGGCAGATGCGATAACATCCTGTAGCCTTCATTAGCCCAAACCATTGAAGTCTTTGCCAGCTACTCACAGTCCAGCTCATTTCTTTCCGCACTGTGGTTATGGTTCGCTCAAAGTTGGGGATAGTAATGAATAAGCTAACATAGCAAGCATAAAAATAGGTCAAAACGGTACTGGTATCACATACGAGAGGATTCATCCCCGCTTGTGACGATGATATATCTAAGTTATAATCGTACGCTGGTGCTTGATGTGGAGCTTGTCTAATCCGAAGGCCGACATTTATAGAAACGATACCATTGGCGTTGATTAATCTCATTCTGGTATATCCTTGATCAAACGCCTTTTGCAAGCCGAGGACTGGATCATAGACAGCAATCATTAAGGTAGGATTGTAGGTACTCGAGTCCTTTTTTGCTTTTTCGACATTATCTAGATCTACATCAGTCCACGTTCACAAGCAAATCATACTGCACCTGTTCAACTATGTAGACCGTAGACCAATTGCACTCAATAGAAGCTTACAGTCAAAGAATGTTTGCAGTAGCAACATATAAGTTGGCGTGCTTGTCGCAAGCCAAGATGGCGAGTCAAACGCTACGTAGCGGTAGCTAGTATTCATCCATACAAAGTCTTCAATGACTTGGTCGTTGTTGTACCTAGATGGCGTTAACATGACTATTTCTAAACTAATTGGAACTTTCATGCTTTTCCCTACCATAGCTCTCTACAGGTACACTGTGTATCATCGCCTAGGACATCTGGAGACAGATCCGAACACGCTGCTGCAGTCTCGTTGTGCCAGCCGAGAAAGCATTTTGATCCACTATCACCACCGTGGCGGCCCAGTAGGTTTGCTTGTGAAGACCAGTCTTTCCTCTGGAATAGGGCAACAGATGGGAAGCGAGCGCTTTCCTACAGAGCTCATTCATCAGCCAAAGTTCGAGCTTGAGGGAGAGCATTTTTTACCACTGAGTCTGTTGTCGTCACCAAGTAGTCGTGTCTCAAATGCGGATACCACAGGCGAAGGTACAGCGCAGTGAAGATAGGAAGTGTGAGCAGAACAACGGCGACACTATTTCCCAGGTTTGGTTTATAGTTTCCTACGTGAGGAATACGTCAGAAATCTCTTCGTGATAATCTCAAGACTGCTAAGTTAAACACTCACCTCTGCTACGACGGTGTTTATATCCATACCAAAGACAGTAAAGCAGTAGTCCTGCTGAGGTTGAGGTTCCTATGATCAGGAGGATAACCCATGATGGTCCGGTGGGAAAGCGGGACACAAATACCAGAGTCGTGATAAATCCGACAAATAAGAAGAGCAAGTGCTTCACAATGCGAACGTCGGGTCTTTGGGCATGTTTAGGCGCGTATTGGTCATCCTCTGAAAGGTCTGTCTCTACTTTGGACAGTTCGTTGATTCTTATTTCGTTGTCATCCTTTCCTACCAGTGTAGAAGAACTGAGTGTGCGGTCTGCGGATTCGATACAGTGTGGAACTTTTGACAGCGTGGGAGAAATCTGTGTGGGGGGTGAAATCACTGGAGGAACCTCAAACTGTTCCTGCTCTGGCTTTGTCACTGCCATCTCCCCGTTTTCCACTGGAAGCAAGACTTGCACAATGGCAACTTGGGTTTTATTATAGTCTCTTAGTGAAGGCAGTTGATACGCATTATCTCGACGCAGTGGATTTGAGCAGTGACTGCGATAATTTAGGAAATTCTCGCAATGTTGGCAAATGCTTATTGGTCCTTGTTTCAAAAATCTATATGAACACATACTACCCCCTTTTACGACGTACAGGCACCAGCTGAGAGAGTACGCTGCAAGCCTATCAGCTCATAGAAGAGTGCGGGAAGAACATCGGGGGCAAATGGCGTTTCCCCTTCTACTATCAAAGGCAATCAACCTCAAATCCTTTGGAGCGGTACTGACGGCGGTGCCTACTGTACTCTGCTCGATCTTCACTCTATCTAGATATGATATACTACTACCAAACGCACTGTTTGTTTCTCTCCCAATTATTCGTACAATTTACTTCTTTGGAAATTCAACTCTGACTATCATAATTGAGGTATTTTCAACCTCGCTCTAAAGATTGTTATCCTTCCAAGTTTGACATGCTACACATTATAGACATTGGTAGAGCGGAATCCAACCGCTCTATCAAGGACCCCACAACATATCACAGATGATAGGGTATTGTACTGGCATATAAAAACAGCCTTACCGAAGTCTCAATTGAGAATGTTTGGGGCTGCAGCTCCATTCGTGAGCAACGGTTCGCTGGGTAAATGCGTTAGTGGCGCTCAGCTATGTGTATATGGTGTGATCAAATCCTTTTGAATCTTCAGGATCAGTAAAGATCTGCATATGCACTTCCCCAAATATTGATCAATCCACAAAACACAAAAACGGACCCCGCAGATGCGTCTGGCGTATCTTAATGCAGTCACCGAATCCTTGGCGTAATCCATGGTGTTTAGGTGTTTGGGAGAAGAATAAACTGTAACATTGTGAAAGGTCGCTTAATCCTTGCTTCAGTATATACAAATAAGTGCCGTAGCCTCACCTTCGTAACACCAACCACAATTAGCACCCAAACCCAAGGCGAAAGAATACTTCAGCAATATAAAATGCAAATGAATAGAATGCAATGTACGTCCTGGCCATTCTTATTAGCACTGCTAAGGATATCTTTCCTATGCTTCACGACACACGACCGTCACATTTGTTGCCAAGAGTTTGAAACAGGTCTACGCGAAGTATATTGGTGTGATTGGTAACACAACACGGCACATTGGTTGACTATTCATTTTGGTGATGGAAATGACAGCCTCGCAATGATGAATTCCCGTACGTCTGGGCAGGCCCACTTATTCCGTCAGCGTAACTTTCGGGAATCCACCCTCTGCAAGTTTGTTATTTTACCAAACGATTATCCCCTATCAAACCGGTGCAGGATTCTTGTTCCTGACAAGAGATATTTGTCTTTGCCTGCAGCTGCAGGCCTCTCTGCATTCCCATGTTAAAATGCTTCAAACCCTCCTTACTACGTGGTTCGTTACCCAACGATGCGGTAGCCTGATCACTATAAAGTATGCATTCATTCGAATCCTATTTATTGCTACTTTGTAAGCTGCATCCGGCGTTGCCATATTCGCGTAGCCGTTATAGCCATGTGTTTTGATTCCCCCTACTTCTTCGTTGTGCTGTGGGATTTGATAAAGGAGGCTTTGGTATCTGGGGGCCGTTTCAACTGCCTAAACAACTCTGTGTAACATGAAACTAATCTTACAGAGCCTCATCATGTTTAAATACAATCACCCAGAGATATCCTTATAGTCAAGTACCGAAAATTTAGACTGAATCAATTCTTGCAACCATATAAACCGCCCAAGATGACAATGTTCATTCATTTACTCACTCGCCTGCTATGGGCTAGTATGCTAAATCTGGCATACGCCAAAACGATTTGGATGAACCAAGTATCCGGCTATTCTTCTCTTCCACCATGCGCCATTACACCGGTTAGCGTCATAGTCAGAGACATGTCCTATGGATGTGGTGATAACAACGCCGTCACATCGCAAGATTGCTTTTGCACTGCCAGCTCTAGCCACTTTAGCTCCCTCATATCGAAAGCAGTCGCCGGGCAGTGTTCCGGAGGCGTGGAAGAGAATAACGCGGTGGGTGTCTTCAATCGCTACTGCGACCAAGTGCGAAACGCATCCTCTCAGGTAACACAAACCGCTGGTGAGTTTGTAACCCTTAGAAAACTACTGACTGGGTGTGACGCTGATATAAGAAAGCCACCAACGGCTCAACTCCAAACACAAGCAGCTCTCCAAGGCCCGCCAGCACAGGGACGACATTTGTGCCACTGCCAACGACACCGACGACGACGTCGCCTCCACCGGGTAACTCTAGCGCGACCGCAATCGCACTCCAGAAGTCGAACGTGCTTCTTGGTTTAGCTGTAGGAGTTGCAGCGTTCTTCGGTTATTGATACCGAGGGAAGTAAGCGAGAACTCTGTGTCAAGATAACTGGTATGATTGAAAATTTTGGATAAAACTTATGTAGGTATAACACTGAGGAGTTGGGAAGGATCGAAGAAGGAAGTCAGGATATCTGGTTTCAGGAGTTTCAACTTAGTTAGACGTCATTGGTTCTTTGGTACGAATCAGGTTAATTGCTATTTGAAAGCCATGTAGATTAGTATTCATCACAGGTTAATGAGCTCGCTTAGTAGGAGGGGAGTGAGAGAAGCACTGGGCCACAATAGAAATTTTCGTAGAGTGTGAAAATAGCTGAGCAAGCTATATTAGAACTCAACTCAATGCGTGATCAAATGCTAGTAAGGATTCAGTGCAGCCAATGAGGTATTGAAAGGCTTAAAGGCAATCGTCCTCATGCAAAGAAAATCGAGTATGCCTCGCGTAAACCCCTTAGCGTATATCGCGAGCCAGCCCCACCATTGAATAAACAGTGTTACGAGACGAAAACAAAACTATCCTATTTTATGCTCTCCCTTATCAGTTTGTAGTTCTATATATATAATGTCCCATGATTTTCCAGGTCTTAGCCCACAGTATACTTACATAGCGAACAAAACTAGAAGGAAAGAAAGAGAGAAGGTCTTGATAGCTGTCGCCGTCGATTTGCTTGACGTATAATCTGATGCCTATAATTAACTCTCCTGCTCTATTGTTAACATTGCTAATTGTTTGAATTTTGGAGATCTCATAGTAAAGCGCAATACTAGACGAGGACTTTATTTGGTATTTAAAGACAATGAGCTGTGTTGTGTGTTGCTGGTATCAACAAATTTCGTTGAACAGGGAAAGGTGGCTCGCTTATACTGTAGCGGCGAATACACTATGCTGTATTATGTCAAAGAGTTTTAGGGCAAGCAAGCTGTGTATTTGCACATGTATACATGTTACAATTAGACCTAGTATCGCCGGTCATGGGTTCCTCGTGTTGCCGAATATCGACGGGAAAGACATGGAGGCAATCTATAATCGATCGCACATTGTCTATATACATAATCATTCAAGGGCCCAAGCTATAAGGGAAAAAAAAAAACATATGGAGCGACTAAATACTAAACAAGCCTTAAGAGCAAAGGCTTCTTTCTCACGACTCTGTTATTGTTTCACAATTTCTAATATGATTGGAGAATAGTTTGGAAAAGTTAGCATGATTTTGCACAGAATATTCATGTCATATGGCAGGGCATTTCAGACGTTGCAATATGCAATTATATTCTTTGATCGATCTCTGAATAAATTCCAGTCATTGTGCTCTGTGGACCCAAGGGATCATCAGACACAGCAGGTCAGATGATTCCGAGATACACCAAACATAATGAACTGTCGACTATTTACCTCCTGTAGCGTATGCCGAGACATTGCAAAGACCTTCGATCCTGAGGAGTCTAATACGATGGCTCACCCGCCAAAAGAGACGCAGATCCGTGCATATTCAGAGACCAAACTGTTCGAGATTCACAGTAGGGTGTCTATTCTTGCAGTGCCGCCTGAAGTTTTCTTTCCTAGAGACTGCCTTACCAAATTTGCGACAACCGGCGACAGTACAGACCCATTGCGCCGGGCTATGTATGGTTTTAAGATGACGCTTCAAGCCGTTTTTGTCAGCAAAGCTCTGGCTGCATTCATTACAAAAGTGGCGAGAGGAGCCACCGTCTTGAGAACCTGCTCTTGTCTTGGCCAAGGTTGAGTCGTATGGCTGTTGCTGGATTTCTGGTGTTGTTTCAAATAAAATTGGGTCGTAGGACGACCACTGCTGGATCTCTTCCCAAGGGTGGGAAGAATCCGGTATAGGAGAGTAAGGGCGGTTATCGCCGTCAATGGCGTTATGACCCGGGAGGTTGTCTTGCTGAGCGCTGAAAGGGAATCTTGATCCTGAATGGACGCTGTCGGCACTCTCGTTCTCAGATAAAGACGAGAAAGGAGCGAGTGGTGAAAAACCCTCGCGTACACTACAAGAGCTGTACGCGCTATAGTTCACAAACTCGTTACAGCCGAAATACTCGAAGTTATCTGACGAGGGTGCTGAGGGATCGTAGCTGTCCTGATCGGAAAAGTAGACGTGTTGACTTGAAGCTCTGCAAACACGTTGCTCGTTGCTTGACAGGGGTCAGGCGGTGCGGGCCTCCTGCTTGGTGCACGGGAGACCCAGCTGTTGTTGTTTCAAAGAAGGAGTTGAGATTTGTGCAGTCCTGGGCTACTTCACAAAGTAGCTATGCCCAGGACTGTTGATGAGCGAAGAACTGTATGAGGCCGAGGAGAGGGACTTGGCTTCAGAAAGGTCTTACCTGGAGCGACGACTACACACTTTATAATCACATTTATCTTCACAACCACTTTCCCAAATTGATCCAACTGTATTCTCTGATGAGACACTAGGCTGCCTCTTCTTGCATATGTGATGGGATTTCGCCCGATGCGGGTGACCAATACCTACCATAGTCTGCTACCCCGTGGAGCACAGTGCGATATCAGCCTCAGAACTAACAAATAGGGTGGGCGAAGGGCATGATATTTCGTTTCATAAAAACCAAGTGCAGAATAAGACTATATTCAATCGCGGCCTCATTAATCGCATGCGTGGAGCTTTGTTGACGCAGCCTCAAAATTGACCAACCACAGAACAAGAACATCTTCCTTGCAGCCTGACAAAGCGCCTTGCCACCAAGTTGATATATATGCAGCCTCAAAAACAGCCAACTGGGAAGAAGACATGTGCGTGCCTCACATCCAGCCAACGACGAACAATATCTAAGTGTTAAATATCCCGTACCCTAACCAATATGCACAGATCACTTCCATTTCCCTGGAACTTTTTGCTCTTATCTACGAGCATGCTACGCAAACGCGCATGTGGCATACCACTGATATTTTTTTGGGTATTGCCAGCCTCAAAAAGAGCCAACTGCAAGCCGTGCTATCTATTAACGCCTAGACACAGCCGACGCACCGCTGCCAGGTCGTCGTCTCTTGTTGAAACTTGCATGATCATGGATGGCTTCTTTGATTATAAAGGGGAAGAGGTGTCCTCAATGATGCATCCAAGAATTTCAACAATCTTCTTCTATTCAACCACTGGCTCTTGAACAAGTCAATATATCCGCTGACCCTCCTCTTGAAAACACAAATTCATCAAGTCGATCACTCTTGCTGTAGGTTTGCAGGATGACCCTCTGCCGGGAGTTTACCACTTTGTCAGACCCCACGTTGCTTGAAAAGGTCGACAAGCTCCGTGACTTGAACATTGGCCAGCATGTACCTCTCCCTCAAGTAAGATCAAGAAACAGCTATTGACTATGGTTTCCCATAAGCTCACACGAAAATTAGCTTGTTGTAGTCGGAGATCAAAGCTCTGGCAAATCCTCCTTGCTGGAAAGCCTTACCGGAATTCCGTTTCCAAAAGACCAAAGCCTCTGTACACGTCATGTAACGCAGATCACATCTCGACGTAGCTCCACTGACCGTGTCAATATACGCATTATCGCTGGCCCACACGCGTCAGAGGAGCATAGGAAGGAGGTCGAGGGATTCAAGATGCACATGCCTTCGGGTTTGAAATTTCGGGAGCAGTTCGAGGAAATCTTGAGGAAGGTTAGTGAGACCTGATTATCTGGAGCCGATTTACATAACTTAACGAGACCAGGCCAAAGAAAAAATGGGTTTGCGGACCGACGTATCAACCGGGAAAGGCGCTGTGTTTAGCGAAGATGTTCTCAAGATCCAGGTGCACGGACCACACGAGGACTATCTGACCATCATTGATGTCCCAGGGATATTCCGTACCACTACGCAGGGAACCACCAAAGATGATATGGTCATTGTGAGAGATCTGGTCAAGAAGTATATCAAAAATGATCGCACTGTTATCTTAGCAGTGCTGCCGAGTAATGTCGACATTGCCACGCAAGAGATCTTAGAGCTTGCGGGAGATTACGACAAAACTGGTGAGCGTACCCTCGGTGTGCTCACCAAACCCGACTTGGTACTTGAGCAGAGTGCGCAAGCTGCCGTATGTGACCTTGTCAAGGGCAACAAACGACCACTTGCTCTTGGCTACTTCCTCGTCCGCAATAGTGGAGCAAATGGCAGCTCAATGGAGCAGTCAGAGCTTGATCAGATTTTCCGACAACAACCATGGATCGACCTTCCACAGGATCGGTTAGGCATTCCAGCCCTCAGAGAGCAACTCATGTTTCTCTTAGTCGAAATTACCCGACGCGAGTTTCCCAAATTGCTCCAGGATGTCAGCAATCAAATCAAAGATTGCAAGAGGGAACTACAGAGTCTTGGGCCGCCTCGCCAGGATGAGCGCGAGCAACGTGTTTTTCTCAGTCGCATTGCAGAGATCTTCCAGGATCGGGTTAGGGCAGCTTTGTCTGCGGATTATAACGCAGATCCGGTTTTTGACAAAGATGAGCTCCGTCTTATCACCCACGTTGTAAACATTACCGATGTTTTTAGTGCCGATTTTCAATTGGGCGCCCATTCACGACATTTCGAGAAATCGTCCATAGCATCTGATACCGATGAAGATTCCGATCTTGAAGAGCCCGCCCCGGCTGAGTCGATGCTAGACAACCTGCGAGTGCTCCTCGAAATGGCAAGAGTCGATGATGTTGGGCTAAAGGAGCTTGCCGAACTTGGTGGAATCATTGTCCATCCTCCACCGTGCAAGATACCATTGCCGCGTGAAGATTTTTCTGCATGGATCAATAGCGTCTACTTGAAATCAAGAGGCTTAGATCTTGGCACCTTCAACGCAAGCTTTGTTGGTACGGCTTTTGTAGAGCAATCACGCAAATGGGGCTACATAACTGAGGTCTATATGAGCCGGGTTATCATCACCCTTCATCGCTTCATCGACGCTGCGCTTCGTTCCATATGTTCAGAGGAACAAACGCGTAATTATTTATGGTCCGCAATTCTCGAGAGCCTTCTGGAACGCTACAAGGCGGCAATGGCCCAAGCGAGCCTATTGATCGAAGTTGAACAGCGCAAGAAGCCATACACGCTCAACAAACAGTTTGCCGAAGCTCTCTCAAAGGCTCGAGGCTATCGAGTCACCGAGCTACTGCGTCCTATGGCTAGAAAGGACACCAAGCAGTACGGAGAGCCTCAATATATGGTCAATTTGAACGACATCTCTAAAGTTGCCGAGGGCAAAAGCAATGTGGAGCAGTTGCAGGAAGAGATTCATGACATTCTTCAAGCTTACTACAGCCTGGCACTTGACCGATACATTGACAATATCTTCCAGCTCGCCGTTGACTACTGTCTGTTGCATGGCCCTTCTAGTCCCTTGAAAGTGTTCACTCAGGACTGGGTTATCAACTTAGAAGCTGAGCAGCTTGAACGGATCGTCGGAGAGACCAAGTCTTCCAAGAAGTCCCGCACAAAACTTGCAAAGAAGATTGCAGATTTGACTGACGCCTTGAAGATCCTCAAGACCTAGATGTCAATTACTCTCGTTGGTTCTAACAAGTCAGAGCAGACGTCTCTCGTGATTGTGCTAAGGCTGTCCTAGTTCAAATACGGGTAGTACAGACGCCGCTATAGGATTGCGCATTTGCCGCGCAGTTAATGCCATCCTTCACTAATTGGCAAACCTTTTCTTATGTTAAGCACACAAGACTTATTATTTTGAAAACTTAGTAGGGTTGTTCTTTGATAGTGCGCTATAATATAAGGCCTCCGAAAGCTGAATAACTTCCGATTTCTATAGTGTAGCAGAAGCTTGAAACTCAGGTATAATTTTTTACAATGAGCAAATTGGCAATAGCAACAACCAAGACATTTAGATTTCACCTGCTACAGTGAGGATCCTCTAGAATGACAGTAGGAGATTTATCTAGCATAGATTACAAGGCTGAAGATTGACAGGGCGAACGTTAAGATGCGAAATTAACGTTAGTGTCTCGTAACGGGGTGCGTCTCGCTATGTAGGGGCGGAAGTTGTTTCAAAAATCCACAACGGATCCATCATATCATGACGCGAAGAGGCTCACCTCTCCTAGTGTAAAACGTACTTCACGGACAAGGATATTGCGATGGGAATGATTAAGAAGCATCAACCTTTACGAGCGCATATACCTGAGACTAGCTTCCCCTTAACAATCGTTTCCATAAAGCATAGCTCTAGAACTGCGGAGCGAATAATAATAAATCTCTCTAGATTGCCATGTGTCTACGATATATATGTGCACTATTGTATTCAGAACGTGTGGTATATCCGATAGTTTGCTAAGCAAATGTGTCACTTTTGGAATCAGACTTGATTCTTTTATAAGTTTTGAGATGACGGCTGATTTATTGTACAAGCTATTTTTAAGTGTAGATAACGTATTCAAGTACCACCAGAAGAGTTCTGACTCTGAGAACCAAGCGTGTAGAGCCGATTCTGACTATCGTACTTCTCACTTATTGGGCCCAGCAGCATTTTCCAAACATTACGATGGTATGGCTCAGTGTCAACAATGTCTCTGTAGTAAAGGTTAGCACATCCTTTGATATTGAGATAGTGGAAACCCACTTTGATATGTTAAGTCGGTCGTCCAGATGCTCCAGCCGCTGAAGACCTTCAGGATCATTCCCAAAACTAATGAACTGGATGCCGATTTGTCGTTTATCCTTCCTCAAGTCCTCTAATTTAGCCACCGCATTTTTGATTGGTTCGGAGGCGGTGACTTCATCTTCCCAGATCCCGTCAGTTAGTACGAATAAGCTCAATGGCTTGGGTTTGGACCTCCACCAGTGGTTGTTATCGAGGTTTCTTTTGTAATCCTCCAAAATCTCATTTAGGCGAAAGTTGATATCAGTAGTAGAATCTTTGCTACGTATCTCATCTTCCATAGCCTGGACAATTGGCAGCAGATCCTTTGATTTCCTTGCCTTTTTCTCGCATCTTCGAGATATCGTAAAATGCAAGTCGATTTTTGCCTCGCCTGTCTCTCTCACAAGATATGTGAGTGCCTTAAATGTCTTACACACGTTTGACCAGTGCTCTAGCATTGTAATGGAATCATCAATTAGGAAGACCTGTCAAGACGTTAGACATGTACGAGCAGTTGAGAATATCGCTTACAAATTCCCGGTCATGTAGACGGTTGATGAGATCTCTGTTCAGATAGGGAACACTAGGGTCGGTGTTGCTAGTCTTTCCTAGCTTCCAGTCTAACACATTATCCAGAGTTACATAATCGGAGTTTGTTTGGCGTCGTAGAATCGGTTGCTGAGGAGGTCGTGGTGGCGTTGGACGGACTGAGCTTGGCACTTTCTGGTGAAGTTTGTCGGGCGGAGGCATAGAGGGAGAGTGAGTTTGACAGTCGCCGACATTATTATTTTCTATGTCACCTACCAAAGGAAAGAAAGAACTATTCAGACTTGAATATTTGTCCGGATGGTTCAGTTGACTGTTGGTATTGATCCGGCTCACAAATGGTTCATCTCCATGATTTTGGTTCGAAAAAGTGGAGCGGAAAACAGGAGTTTGGAGTGAGTATGGAGACGGTGTGCCAAATGGTGAGTTGTGCTGCGAAAGACTAGGGGTTTGTTGTGCTGGAAAATCGTCGCTGTAGATCTCTGGGCTGCGGGTCAGGCCATGACCTGGCTCATCCACCACCATCTCAGAGTAACTTCTTTTAGAGCCCCGTCTTTGAACAGTAATACTCTGGTGTTCCTCATTGACATGAGCGTACTCAGGTGGAAGTATTGGGGGTCGTGCAGGGGGTCCATCATTTGGAGGTCGCGGATATTTTGCTAATAGCTCCTTCGAAACAGGAGGCTGGCAGTCAAAGCTGATAATGCACTCGCCACTGGTCCGTTTCAAACCTTCTTCTGCTTTCCGTATGATTGATATCTTCTGGTTCCATAACGTCCGTGTGTCAGGTCTAGCGCCGGAGCTTGACAACATACTCTCGATCATGTTCACAATACAATCAAGCATTTCGACAACGGGCTGGGTCACGAACTCCTTCTGCTGAAGCTCGGCGATGGATATTTGGTGAGACTTACGCACTGACTGAAGGACTGAGATTTCGTTGTGAAAGCAGTCAAGCCCACCCACCAATCCGGAAGCTTGTCTAAATTCTTCTGATCTCTCTTTGCGATATTCTTCAATGCCTAAGTTTCCATGTGCCATCCAGCGCATACATTCGCTATATATACAACCCAGTGACCAGATATCGATATCTGGATTAACCTTCAATCTTGTGAGAAAGCTTGTATGGTCAGGACGAAAACATTCTGGTGCACCTAAATCCTCGAGTAAGCGTAGACCTTCATATAATGGAACCAGAGCTCTAACCATAGGTTCGTGTGCCAAATGTATCACTTGCTGCAGAGTATGGAGTTGAAGCAGTAGCCTTGAAATGACTAATTCCAAGATCCGCAAGCTTGAATTGCCACTCGTAGGCATGCTCTGCGTCATTGCTCATAACGAGGATATTTTCTGGCTTAACATCTTGGTGCCATCTATGAAGTATCAGTGAGATCTCGTATCTAGTAGGTGGGGGTTATTTACCCCTGGAGTATCTCAAGCCCTGGCGGCCCGCTGGGTTTCACGTTGTGAATGCCGCGCAGCGCATCTATCAACTGGAAAAGCCTATCCCACAACTGTACAATATGCTCCGGCTGTGATGGTGGTGCTTCGCCATTCAAAAACTCCCTCAAGCTATTCTTGTCTGCATATTCCAGTATAAGGTTGAATTTACCGGCTCTTTTGAAGCTACCGTGGTATTTGATAATGTTTGGATTGGATTCTATTTTCCTGAATGCGGAGATTTCATTGTCGTAATATGACTGTGCATCCGATATGCAGTACTCCTTGAGGACAAATGTGTTCCTGTGCTTTCGGCCCTGTGACTGTTGCTATCTGTATTAGCTTTGTAAAAGGAACTGCCAGAATCTAGACTCACTGGACTCATGGCTTCTGGATCAATTTTGTTATAAGTTGGATGCAATTCGATTTTCCAGAGGTTGGCTGTTGCACCTCCTGCCAAGCGCTCTCTGTATACTATCGGCAGGACTTGCTCCTCCTCGTAGTGTTTATCCGAATCAGAATCCTCCATCACAGCAGCACAAAATCTCCATTGTTCCCTACAGAACTTGGCTAGCAAGGACTTCTCTTCCGGGCCATGTGGAAAACCTGGAGGGGGGTTTTTGACACTAAATGGCAAATAACTATCGCTCAAGCTAGGTTTGTGCCGGAGCAGCTCAATATATTCACCATGTCCACAATGTAGAAGTGTACAGAAAACTGCCGTGTATCGTCTGAGGATATCTTTGGGGTAAAGATCTGTTTGAAAGGATAACTCTTTGATAATGCTCCGTAGCTCAAGCTCCTTGTTCTGGGAGAAATATGCCTGTATCTGGTCTATGGGCATAAAAGGCCGTGTGCGTGGAGCCGCTGCTGAATCTCCCGGATAAACGACTTCTTGCACAGAATTCTCCTCGACATAGTCGAGAAAGCGCCGGACAGCAGGTGTCCAGCTTGCTTGCCTCCCGTTCGCCATGCGGGACAATTTCTGGCAGCAGATCCCCCGCCAGATCGATGCCACGGAGCACCAAGCAGTTCATGCACACCTGAAGATCAGAGCCACATTTGCGGTCGTGTAGGAAAGCGAAAGGGAGGTTTTCTTTGCTGCAGCTTGAGGAAGAACGCAAAACGGGAGTTGGAGAATTCATATCTGCCAGCTGAGAAGGCAAAATGAGCCTGGAACTCGACGTGGGAGTAGCGCTGTTGGATTTGGGGGCCGGATAATTGGCGTGCGCGACCGCAGGGTCTTTTGGGTCTTGTACTGTACAGTCCAGTACAGTCCAGTACAGTAGGGTGGAGGTTCCGTGCCGCTGGGGATAAGCATCAATTAAGATGCATGGAGAAACACGAGGATGCTGACCGCCAAGCCAGGCCAAGCCAATGACAGGCCCGCTAGCGACCCGTACCGAAACTCTGATTATTGCTATTAACGGTGTGGCTGATTACTGTGCCAGAAACCTTACTTGTATTGGGTAGGTATTCCGTATGCTACAGCCGATCCGATCTATGCTTAGGAGATTAAAGGCAGGTAACAAACTTCATCAAGAAGACTGAACTGGTAAGCAACCCTATTCGAACATCATTAGTAGTACGAGGACCAAAAAGATCTTGCTCACGTGATTGCATTGTGGATTTATGATGCTCTGGTAATGGTGGTCGCCTCGTGGATCTCTAGCACGTAAGCAAATAGAACAGAACGATGGAGACGGTAATTACATATATTAAGAAGTCCTATTTACAGTAACATTGACCATGACTATCCCGATCATCAGCTTGGTCTATCTCTACTTGTCAAGCCTTTTCGCCTCCTCGGCTTTTTTCCTTGAAACCGAGTTTTTCTTATCATATACATACAGTACAATTGCCACCCAGCTACATCGATATGGTCCAGCATAGTCTGATGAGCTGTTGCCGTGCATGGTCATTTGAATCCGCGGGAGAGTCCGCTTGATTTCCTGGTGAATTGTCCAGCTCCTTGAAAGCGCTGCGTGTGCCAGTTCGCATCAAATTAATTCCCTCTGGTAGCTTTGCAATTCTGACTAATTGTCATCATACCTCTTGGTTTCTCGGTGCTTGATACATCTGTAAACGATAAACCAGGCTCCAAACGTAATTAACATTAGCGGAATAGTGATGGCGAGATAAAGTTGTAAAGCGCCGAGTTGAAAGATCTTTCCCGACTGCTGGACAGATTGGAACTGGATGATGTCCGTACTCATTATAGTCTAATACATTTGTTAGTGCTTGGATCAGTCTAGCTTAGAGGGGCAGTCCTTACGGAGATGAAAGTTCCTGGGAGGAAAAACAAGGTGACCAACGTGATGATCCGCATCGAGACGGTCTCATGTTTTGTTTTCCTTGCAATGTCTTGCATAGACGTTGTCATCCTTTCCATCTTGAGCGTTGACGCATGCGATTCTTTTGCAACCCGTTGGCTTGCTTCTATATTGCGAAGATCCAGCAATCCTCGGAGCTGCCAACATCATTAGCTACATATCCTGGAAATGTATGGGAATCTGCTTACCAGCTCCTTTCGTCTCTGTACTAAGCTAAGAAGAGTTTCGGAGCTCAGCCTTGCCATATCGAGATCTCGAAGAACACCGGCAATCCGTTTCTTAGATCGAGTTTTCTCCACAGCAAATCGTTCTTTAAACTCGCCCGGACACTTTTCTTCAATCATTGGAATTATGCCATCATAGTGCTCCATGATATTATCTACCACTTTGATATTGGTGGTGAGACTGAGTAGGACTTCCGTCGCTCTATCCTCAACATTCTGCACCCGCTGCAATATGCTTAGTGACACAACCTCGTCAAGATCTGGCGATTCCGACTGCAAAGGACCTCCCTTTCCAGGTGGTAAGACCGGTGGTAGCATAGGTCTACCCGACATGGATGGCTTAATGCGAGGTTCAGATGAGTCCGACTGAAATGGAGCTCCTTTTCCGGGCGGCAAAATTGGCGGTAGCATAGGTCTACCTGACATGGCAGGCTTGCTGCGAGACTCTGGCAGAGTTTCCAGTTGGCTGTTCATTGAGAGGCCGGTGACCCTGTGTCCAAAGCTAAAGGCCCGCTGGGAAATCTGCTGAGAAAAGGTTCTGACCGGAGTTTGCATCCGCTCCGTTGGGGACGAAGCATCAGGGGAGATTGGGCCCCTCGGTATATCAACAGCCAGAGTTTTCCGTGTCAGTTCTTGCAATTTCTTCTCCAGGGACGTGATGTACCAGCGCCAGTCCTCTACCGACCATTCGCAAAGTACCAGGTGAGTTGTCAGCGTTGAAATGAAAGCGCCCGCGGTGGTCTCGAAAAATTTGTATCTTGACTCATTTCCAGCATGAGGTGTGGTCGCCGACTTGATACGGTCTCTAACAAGATGATTACCTTTTATTACTACCCAGCTGGCTTTCCCGGTATCGATATCAAATGAATGATATAGTGCTGTCTGCCGCACAGACCAAGGTAGATCACGTCTCTGGCCCTGATTCTCAATGGACTCTACAGACTTCAGGTTGTAACACAGGCGAACGTCTCGTCCGGAGCGGCCAAGTTCTGGAATTTGCAATCCCCCATCTGATAGCGACATCCTCGTGTCCTCTCGGAAGCCGCTGAAATAGAAGTCCTCCGCGTACAGCTGATGGCCGAATGGGAAAACAAAATCTAGGAAGCTAGGCATGGCTTGATAGTGCGTCAAGACAGTTGTAAACATATCTCGACTTACTCGAAGCCTTTCCCGTGAGTTGGGTGCATGTATGAAGCTACAAGATGAAATTGTTAGTCCCCGAGCCTTTATCAGGTTAGTGATGCACAAGGAGGCCTATACGTACACAAATCTACTTCTTGGGTCATCGCGAGTATACAAATTTTCGCCTTGGATGTGGCTCTTTAACTCTATCAATCCGGTAACACATGTATCTTGAAACCCTTCTGAGAATCAGTCGTTGATCACGAGTGGTCCTGAGGGTGTAGTTGAAGCTCACCTTTTAAGCTGTCGATATATTCCCACATGTCAACCGCAGCCTTGCCATCTTTGCAGAAGATCCTTGTCTCCTGTTCATTCAGTCTTCGAGTGAAAGCGTCAAGATGATGCTGAGACACGAATGGACGGACAACATTCTGGGGAAAGTAGACAGCTTCAGAAGACGATTTGGCGAACAAGTGGCTATCCGATATGTCCATTGGTACATAAGATGGCGGTGTATATCCGAGCTCTACAAGTTGTCCGAGGGTAGGATCTTGAAGTCTTTAATAAAAGTTCTTTGATGACTTCACTTGATCGCACGCGCCCAGTCGGGTTTCTGTTAGAATACGGTGAGCTTGTGGCTGGTGAAAAGGTAATATCGCAAATGAACCAATGACATGTAACGGGGAACCCGGGGGAAACATTGATACCACTGCATAGCCACCTCACTGAGGCTGAGGCTGGATGGCCACATGTGGCAGACCACCAAGAGAAGAAATAAAGCAGTAAGCATTACAGCAAGAAGGTTAAACACGGGCAACAGCATGGTGAGAAAACTACTAGATTCTACAAGAGCCACGAATTCTAAGTTTGGGGCGAGTCAGACAGCCTTCCGATGTCCGCGACCTGGTCGTATCCTGACGAGCCTGTACACAACTATCTTCCGCTACCCTTCACCCCCTTGGATTTCAGATCATCTAACTCTTCCTACATGACGCTCAGCTTTATTACCTTTCGGACAGGGCATAACTCACCTCGGTCAAGTCCCTGGGAATCTGAGTTGAAGTTAGTTGAAAACGGTTGTTTCAAAATCGGCGACCTGTTCACTGACCCAAAACCTATACTTATCACCTACAACCTATGAATTATTCATTAGCGCCAGAGACCCGCTAGAGAACGACTTGGAGCGTAATGTGCTACCTCAATGTAAAACTCGTAGTTTCCAAATTTATCCTTTAGAAATGCGCCAACAATATCATCAGTCAGATTGTAAGTACTGGTCTGGTTCCATCTCGGCTGGCTCCAGTCGTCGTATTGGTGAGACATCACGGGGACAAGGCAGATCAAGGCAGATCTAGATCTTAGAGAGGAATGCTCGGATCAAGCTGTCGATATCAGCGCGGCAAGGGCTGCTTGGTAGGCTTTCACGATATGGTGCGTGGATATTCGTGGTGGAGACGAGGGAAGTGACACAACTGTGGCGGGGGAGAGGCTTATGTTGCCTCTCGGACCGGGTCAGTGAGTTGAGAAAGTAGAACAGGCGCACTGCGGACCCGGCAGATCCAAAAAGGCATCTTTTGCCTGTGGTGTGATGCGGTGCTGTATGTGCAGCATGCATGAATATCGGGATATTAATGCCGTATAGGCGCGCGCACCGAACGTGCCCAGCCAACACCAAAGAAATTGTGTTCTCTGCGATACCAGGCACATGAATGAGCATTGCGCTATCTTCATATGTCAGTGGCCTTACCACGCTTTTATTCCTGAGCATGAAAAACTGCACCGGCATTGCGAATGTCAGTTTCACAGCTGGCTTTCTTATTGCAGTCACCTTGTGCTGTGATAATTTGAAGTTGCAAATTTGGGTCAGGAGGTGATTAAGCACAGGGAATAACTTGTCCTGGGAGTCATTGAATCTTCTTCTCAGTCAGTCTCATTCGCCTTAAAAATACATCAGAGAAGGCTCGAGTTATTGGTTTGTTATGCAATTGAGAAAAATATGTCTCAAGATTATCTCGTGACCTCCATCCCCGCCAACACATCTTGTAATTACGATCTGTCTAAAGTAAAAATGGAAGCGAATTCTCTGGCTTTTTTTTGGAGAATTTTGGAAAGCCAACTTTGTTTTCTGCACAATTGAATAAACATAAAATGGTGTTAGGCTGGAATAGTTTCAAACTTATGACATGACATCAGTTCTAGATCATGGAGTTGCAGGTCAGGAGCTACGCTGAATTCGAATTGTAATAGGTCAAGCAGAAAACGGGTGCAAGACTATTATCTCTGGTCTGTTCATTGCGGTACCTAATACATATAGTTGGATATAAATACGTTGTTAGATCATCGACTGCATGTGACTAAATTTCATTTTGTCACATCTCTTCTCATCACCACAAAATCACTTGGCAGTACCTAAATCACAATGGGCGACGCTAGAGCACAGCTAGATAACCTGGCGTGGGATAAAAATGATGAAGCATGGGAAATATCCCAGAAACGGCTTCGAAGGAGAGACACATGTGAACTCGCAGCTTCACTTGCGGGGCAGAAATTCAGGAGAAAGGCAACATTCAAGGCACCTTGGATCATCGGTGGATACAACATATTATACAAGATCCAGGTTGATGGAATGACTTTTGAAGTCTATGTTCGTCTACCATGTCCCGATTGGGCTCAGTTTCCACTTGAGAAGACTCTACAAGAAGGTGCCACAGCGAGATATATCGAACAGCACACCCAGATTCCAATTCCCAAGGTGTTCTACTATGATGAAACGTCTGATCTTGGTCCTTTTATGATCCTTCAACACATAGAAAACCATGGGTTAATGGTCAATCGGATCAAACTGCCTAACCCTGATCCCGACATACCTTCTGTCTTGGACCCAAATATCTCAGAAACCGTGCTCTCAAAATTCTACGGGAAAGCAGCACAGTGCCTATTGCAAATCTCACGACTATCATTTGATCGTATTGGCTCGCTATCAGAAAACGATGACATGACTTTCTCTGTAGCGAGACGCCCTCTCTCCAAGAACATGAATGACATGCTACAACTCGCAAATATTCCCCGTGCTGTACTTCCGCCAGAGAACAAAACATTTGATACGGCAGATGAGTGGTATGTTGCTTTAGCAGAGATGCATATGGCACAACTCATTTTCCAACATAATGACCTTGTGACCACCGAGAACGACTGCCGAAATAAATATGTGGCACGACAACTCTTTCGCCGGCTAGGGAAAGATCATCGACTTTCAGTTTTTGGATTTGCTGATGATGGTTGGTCAGCTCAGTCTAAAAGCTGGTCTTCCCAGCTTTCCCGGTCACCGAGTAATATAGGACCGTTCCGGCTTTGGGCCGATGGCTTCAGACCTGGTAATATCCTCATTGATGACTCTGATGACATAGTTGCAGCCATAGACTGGGAGCTTACTTATGCTGGACCTACACAATTCATACTTGACTGTCCGTGGTGGTTACTTCTCGAAGTGCCAGAGTCGTGGAAACCGGACATCGATGACTGGACTAAGGTCTATGGCACGCGGTTGCAGACTTAGTTGATGGCTATGGAGAAAGCTGAAAAGGAAGTTGGTTCTGAAACATTGCCATTTCTATTATCCACGCACATGCGCGAAAGTTGGGAGACAGGCCAATTCTGGCTCAATTATGCTGCAAAGAACAGCTGGGCGTTTGACACGATATTTTGGAAATATTTGGACGAGAAGTTTTTTGGAACCCGAGAAGAGGATGTTACCAAGGATGACCTATGGAGGACGAGGGTAGATTTATTGAGCGAGAAAGAAAAGGCGGCTATGCAGTCCTTTGTGGAGTGGAAAATGGAGGATAAGAAGGAAAGGATATTGGTGGATTGGGATCCAGAGGAGGCGAAGCAGCGCCTTTCTGAAGTATTATTCGATTGATGCTGAGAAGTGGGAGACTCGTAAAGGGGGGGGGTTTCCCCCTTCATGCTGTCAAAATATCTAGATAGCAGAACGCACGACAGATCTGTTGCCCCAAGGGACGCAACCGCTCGTCAGTGATTGAGTTCGTCAATGGAAGCTGGATCTGTCTCTCCGCTGGAGTCGCTTTGTTCGAAGCAAAATCAGCAGGCTCCTTCTCTTCCTCCCTTTCCCCTTGTCATTTCGTTTCGCTTTTCTAGCGTCTATTGATGCCAAAATGTGGTCTGCCTAGGTTAATTTAAACGTACTTTGCGCATTAAGCTTAAGGCATTCAAGAGTTATCCATTATTCTAGGCCGTCTTTTATTAATGACCCTCTGTTCTAACCTGAATAGTCATATCTCTGCTTCAACAGAACCGGCAATGCCATTGCCTGTCCTGTGCATGAAGAGCCCATGCGCAGATGCACCCGGCATCTAGAGACGCGCCCAAATCCAGCGCGCGGTGTTGGAATCGAAAATAAACAGATGGTCGCATTTATAGAATTTGCTCAAGCGGTGTGCATGTTGTCTTTCTCGAATAATGATATGAGCTGCAGCAAACGTGATGAAATTCGGAACCAGAGAAACATATCCCTAGGATCATTCACATGAAAGAGTATCGAAGATGACGAATTGATCCTTTCAAGTCATGATCACGTGAGTTATCTAGGCCGAGGCTCACACCTTGACAATGGAGTATATGGCCAACGACATACATGAAATCTCATGACGGGAAGATCTCGCTCGCGGTTGGCAACACTGTTCTTGAAAAAAATGTAAGATTTATTACGGATGATAAGGACAAGCGTGACCGCGAAATATGAGCATATTTTTCTTGTAGACAACCACAATAACAATTATATTTTTTCTTAATATTTGCAATGATTTTACTATGACGGAATAAACAGTCTTAGACAACTGCCGTTAAGCTGCTTTACAAAATCATTCACCCATATTACCATACCACTTCTTTCCACCGCCTCTCCTTCGTTCAATTTAAAAGGATCGCAAGGTGAAAGATCGTTACTAGTTACAAGTTACGAGGCCCCGTAAAAGAAGATGACTCTGTGCTAATATAAGTTCTCATAGTTCAAGAAGCCAAGAATAAGACAATAGCCACAGAATCCAGGTATATCCAAGTTTAGGCGTCACGGTATTTACTTTTGCCTCAAAGCAGCGGATGCAGATATTTGGATACTAAATCCACTGGACGAAAGTAAACGTAAGCTGGTGCTTTTCGCAAATACGCATAGACGACTCACAGCTTCGCATTGCGGCTAGAGAAATGTCAGCTGTTAGCACTGAAGACGCCGCACTCCTTATAGTGTAACCATATGTGCTAACCTCAGTTCCCCAATCTTGATCTCCATTCCAACAAAATAGTTGATTTAAGCTGATTTCAACTGGCCCAATATTTGTCGCTATACGAGATGTTCAATAGGCGAGCCTACGCTATAAGAGTTGAAATTTGGGGGAGAGAGTAGGATCTTGGCTTCTACGATGGAATAGGAAGATTTCGCGGCCAGTGAAAGAAAGGATAAGCGATTCCCGGCTCGAAGTTTCAAAGGGGAAAGAACCAGCTTTCGGGGTAGGCTGTGTTTAAGCTAAGCAGATTGAGCAAACACACTGTGTGAGTTGCATCATGAGGCTACAAATGACAAGTTTCAAATCACATCTTGAACATTTGGAGAGATGGTCGATACGCAGAGTGAATTTTTTGGATTTGTTTTCTATTTTGGTTCGTATCTCCTTCTCACCTCCAGTATACGCCCTGCAAGAACTGTGTTCCCAGAGCTATCATAACTCCACCAGAAAACTCGGAGTTGGTATGTGTGGCCGGATCCATGTCGTAATCTATAGGAGAAAAGATAGCCGCGGACGTTGCTGTATCGATGTGTCGAAAGATAGAAGAAGAGTAGGTTTTGTGCCAGCTTGGAGTGGAGATGTCTCTTCGGATTAGGACCTCGTGCCCTCTATCCCATTGCAATAGCGATCTTCTTGAGCAGCAAGGTCGGTATTGAGGTGGTTTACTGTCACACCCAGGACGGTAACGGAGAATTTATTGACGAGGTCTATAGACCATTAGCATCCAAACATGAACCTATATTCAATAGCTTACCCGCAACCATCACGTTTTTGCAACACCAGTTCCGCCAAGAGCTCATTCTGCAGTTTGGTAACCTCCAGCTGCTCCTTACTAGCTTCCATTTGTCTCTTGCGATCTTCCATTTGTCTCTTGCGATCCTCCTCAAGACGACGATCCGATTGCTGATTTAGATAATAACACATACCCAAGGCAGCAACAGGGCTTTTATTGAAGATTAGCTTTGGTTGCTGGAAAATGAACTTCATGTTTGCGACGAAATAAAGTAGTGGGCTGTTATCTGTTTGTTGTTTTGCAGTTTTTTTGTTTTTGTTTGGTTGTTTGGTTGTTTGGTTGACCTTGCTTGCCAAATAAGAAAGGGTATTTGTTGTACTTACAAATAGATCTCATTCAAAATTATGCCACTAGCACGGAGCAGGTTACGGACCATGATGAATTAAAAGCTTCGGCAGCTGAGAGTCAAAGTCTAGGTTTGGGGTTGTCTGTTTGGTGTGTTGTAGAGAGCGGAATCCGAACGAGGTGGGTGGTACTCTTATACTATCCGAACGTACTGAACGCCACCGGCCGCTAATAAGGCGCTAATATGCTTAGCGGCTGGCGAAGATAGTTTATATACGTGTTTGAACGTGTAATTCACCCAGAATCAGAACCATAGTGTGCTTAGATTATATAGAGTTATAAATCACCAAAGAGTGAATAGTATACATGAGTTGTCCTGTGGAAGCCTATCTTGATTTTTGATATCAAAACTTGAGTTATGATAAGCATCGCTGACGACGCTATGCAGCTCTATGTTGTAAGAGAAAGAAGTAGCATGGTTACTTGATCTCGCATCCACAATATGAGGTTATTCCCAGATTTTAAGGTCATCGGCGAGTGCCAATGCGTATTACAGCACCCATATCTACAAAATCATGCTGCCTCCAGTCATTTGTGTTAACCTTGTTCTCCCTACCAAAAATCAACGGCTGCTACGCCCTATTTGGGTTGAAGCTAAACTATTGGTCATGCCGTCGACCATTTATTGTAAGAAAGTTTATCTAGGTCCAACGAGATATATTATATTGTATAGGATAAGGGTTCCCTTGTCTAATAAAAGTTCTGATTGATCACATTGTTGTAAGTAATACCCAAGTTTTTACTCAGAAACACTGAAAATATCAAAAAGAATCTGCATGCCACTTCCGGCTCATTGTCAACACCATACATAGCTCAACGGCGGGTGGCAAAGATCAAAACCAGTCTCGAACGGTCTAAACGTTTCGTGTAGAAGTGTCACGATCGTTCTTCCGAGTATTTCCATCGAGACCAAAGAACTTCGACAAACTATAAGAAGCATGATAGCATGTAGCCTCTGGTCATATTTTGGTTGATACTACAGAACAGGGACTATCGAATTCCAACGGGGCTTTCTATATCCATAATTGCGCATGACAACATGAAAGCACTCAAGGCTACGGCTGCCAATAAATGCTACCAGATGTGAAAGCCATTCCTATGGTCCAGACTACGCTTCCTGTTCTGGCTGATGACGATATTTCATGGCCCAAGATCCGCTTTCCATTTCGATTGGCATCTTTTGAGGGGCCCAGGTTTGGTGCAGCTGGAGCGTTCCAGCGTGTGAAGATGCATCAGAACCAAAGTTCTCCTAGAGCAATGTTATCACTAGCCTCGGTGCCGCATATCATGAACAGCGTAACCTTGGCTCATCGGCAACAAATTATCTTAACGGCTGCAGCTCTTGCACGTCTAGAAGAAAGGATGGGGTTCGGTCCAAGATCTGACAGCATCATGATCTGATGCTGGCATATACAACAGAAAAGTTGGAGAAGTTACGATCTCACGGCTATCAACCACGAAGATCTTATTATATGCTGGCATTTTGCTCAAAGCTGGACAATGATTGGCAAAAAAGTTTTCACCTGTAACCCTTGCGGCCGAATGCTGCAGTCTTTAGGATCGGGGCGGACGAGTTGAGGAATATTCTCGCGGGCAATCGAATGATGCCAGCGATATGACTGAACTCGCAATTCCTCTATGATACACGAATGACTTTATTTGAAAAACTATGCTCCTCATGTGCTTCTGATAATCCCTCCGTATTTCTGTTGATAGTTCTACCAGCTGTTTCTATCACCATATGATCCTGACGTTGTCAATCTTGCTTAGGTTTCTTGGAACGACACTAATGTAGACTGGCTTAAATATACTTACGACCAGATTGGCACACTATGGTGGATATTGTTCTTGAAACATTACGGAAGGCCAGTGAAGAAGAAATTCTGAGAGATAGGGACGATTTCATATTTTCATCTCTATATTTTACCAACTAATCACCCAACTTTCCATTCAATATGGCAACTCCAGAGTCCATAATTCCTTTTATTGACATCCAAGGGGTATCTATCTCTCGTGATATTGAGGGCAATCCAGTATCCAAACAGGCCGGCAAGGATATGCGGTACAGTGCGGTCTATCCATCTGGCGAGCTGTCTCAGGCAGCAGCGGAAGGTATCAAAACGATGCAGAACTCGGGTTGATACCTGTGTAAGATCTTCTCTCGCTACTGCAGCTTGGCGGTCTGCTATTTAATGAAAAAGGTGACTGGAGCGGAGGAGCAGAAATGGGTTTTGCCGCCCCAGTCCTCCTCAAAGAGGACGACGTTTCGAGTATTGACTAGGTGGTAACGAGGTTCGAGAGTTACAGTTCAAAAGTAGAAATCTGTTTCCGACTCACTCATGCTAGCTTTCAGCATATATGTATCCTTCGTTTCGTTGAATTTATCGGCGACAGTACAAATTCGGTTCAATGTAGGTACGTCCAACCTCCCAAAACTATCGCAAAGCCCCCATTTTCGACATGGCGAAAGGGTTGAGACTGGGACTTGCCTCCCAAGGTTACTATGCATCCCAGCCTCTCAACTGGAGTTCTACACCCATAAGAGATAAGATAAGCGGCAACGACCAGGCGATCTGCTCATGCCGGTCTTTCATTCTACCAAGCCGTGCCACTGCTCCATATCCCAGCTGTGCGGCCATGGTATATTGCCACCCCCAAATCAAGCAGCTTCATATCATCTTCATCTGTGTATTCCGGGTTTCCAGATACTGGCCTGGGTCTAACGTCCTCAAGTGAAACAGCGATGTCTTGCCGCAGCGTAGACGCTTCCTCCAATTTATCCCGAGCGTATAGTACAAGTGACAATCTGAATTTGGTCCTCACGACGTCTTCGTTCCGCCATTGCGATGTTATACAACTATTCATAAGATTGTCTCTTAGGTGCGTTCTGTGAAGATGTAAGCATGGTTAGTAGGAGGCAGTCTTGCTAGGGATACAAACTCTGCCTTATCCAAGTCATTTAGATTCTGATAGCACACTGCTAAGTTATACTGGCTGCCTAGCGTCAGATGATGACTAGGTCCCTGGCGAACCAATCGTTTCTCAAATACTTCTTTATGCAAAAGTAGTGCTTCATCGACGCAGCCAGTAGTGAAAAAGGTCATCGCTACGAGAAATTTTGTTTGGAGTGCTAAAGGTGACTCTGCTCCGACAGCTTTCGCCACCAGAGTCATAGACCGTTGTGCCAATGTACGAACCTCTGTCTTCTTTTGATTGACGGCGAGTGGCCATAGTTGGAAAGAATAGATATGACCGAAGCGCGAAGTAAGTGTCTGTTCATCTCCCGCCGATTGGTAATGACTCAAGGCCGAGTCAAACCACGGGCTCGCCTCTTCGACCCTATTTAGCTGAGATAGACTGACTCCCATGTCGTTATGCGCCCGTCCTAGATTGACAAAATCTAATTGTGTTAGTTGATCGGATGGGACGTCGGCGAGCTGTTGTTCTCTGATCTTAATCGCACGCTCGTTTATTTCGAGAGCTCTGCGCCTCCCTTCGTTACCAAGGTATTGTATCAGAACCTGTAGTGGACCCAGGATATCTGCTAATATTGGGCGAACTTCTTTGGGGCGAGAATCTAGCAGTGCTGTACAAATAGAATTACCTGTCTCGAGAAGACCCAAAGCCTCGCTCTGCAAAGCGTTGTTGACCCCATAATAACCAACGTCGGATAGGAGCTTAGCAAAATTTAGTTCATTCTCGATTGCTGGATCTGATTGAATGAAGTTTGTATGAATGCTGAGTACTTGGGGCATGTAGGTGGCACCCTGCTTGTACTGAGTTGTGTCACCTCTCGTAAGAATGTTTGCCGGAGGGAAAGCCTGTCGAGTAATGGCTACAACCTGGTTGAACACGCTTTGTCTCTTCGGGAGATCAGTATCAAGGCGTTGAATGATAGTTCGTTGTAGAGCCCGGTGAGTCTTTAGACAATCTCCGGATGGCAGGTTGTAGCGTTCGACGAGGTGCCGCTCAATGAGAATTCCGATTGCGGCGTCGAATCTAACGCTGGTCAGCAGCAACATAAGTAAAAGGATGTCATAATGGTGGCAAATACCTCTCTCTGTCCCAATATTGCCAATGTGTTATTTTTACTGTAGGCTTGGGTCCGACAAACATTTCCACAGGGACTTGGTCAGGATCGAGGAAAGCAATGAATTCCAACAACTCCTTTGAATCTGTGGAGAGCCGATAGAAAGCTAGATCCCAAACAGTGTTCAGAGTAAGATCATAAGAGTGATTTTGAACAATACAATCCGAGTTCCAGATTTGGCTAGACTTGATACGTCTGTCAAAGCTGCGGCATATCTGATCGAGCGGGCACTGTGATTTTACAACGTAACCTGCAAAGTGGACAATCGCAAGAGGTAGCCCGCCCAGGGATTTTGAGAGGCTCTCCGCGGATTCCTGTTCTGATCCGCCTCTTTTCAGATAGCTCTGGATAAGAGAGCTTCCTTCTGTCGGTTGAAATGGCTGTAGATGAATCTCGGATCTAGTGTTGTGGGCCAGTACGGGGTTCTGGGAAGTCACAATGATGGCTCCTCGGTGACTGGCTGGCCAGAACCTCTTTATTGTTGGAAAATCCTCGACGTTGTCATATACCAAAAGCCATGGACTCTCTGTTCAAGATTTAGCTGGGGAAAAACGGTTTATTGTTTGACTAGAAGCACCTACTTGTTGTTTGGAACCACTCTAAGCCAAGTCGAACCCTTTTGTCAGGGTCCATGCCCTTGACGCCAAGGTCGAGCTTGTCGACGACATCTAAGAAAGAGTCAAGGAGTACCGAAGCCGTTTGTGCACGAAGCCAAAATACGTGAGAATAGCAATACCCATACCTGTATGTGTACTCCAATGCAATCTCAGTCTTCCCCATTCCCCCCACGGCATGTATCACGCAGGAACATCGAGCCCGGAGGGTTAATTCTTCTTGCACACTGGGCGCAAGTTCGGAATGTAGGAGTGCCAACACACTATCTCTCCCCGTAAATCTTTCGTTACGAGGCAGCGTTACGTTTGTGACCATGTCTTTTGTAGTAGTAATACTTCCTGAAGAAATGGAGCGGATATTTGTCAAGAGCTCGGCATGCCTTCTGGACTGCTCTTGTACGTCGGCCAGTCGAACTTCCTTCTCAAACTCGGAATTGGCAAAATTCAGTCTTTCCTTGGTCTGCATAAATTCTTTATCAAAAGCTGCCCATCTTCCCTGCATCATCGCGTCTATGCATGCGTTAGATATCAATTGCAATAGCGGTGAGCCATCTTGAATAGCCCGACGTACAGCATTTATTGGTTTGAAGAACTTCACTAGTCCTGAAACAGAAGTCAACGAAACCTTCATACACCTCTCTCAGAGCATTGTGCAGCTGTGGGGTGTGGAATATTTCCGCGTAGGCATTGAGTCGAGGCAATGATTTGGAGAGCTCGAGGAGCATTTGGCTTGTGCTTTCGAAAAGATTGGAAATTCGCATTACAGACTATTCAGCGGCCCCCGTTAGATCTTGAAGACAACATCGTTTATGGCAAGCGCAACTTTACCTGAAATACCAAAGTCACCGACCCCCAAACGAGCGAGGCCACCGAGTTTGCCTGGACCATGGTATTAATGGCACTAATGAATGGATCGATGTTCTGGAAGATTTCTCTGATTCGCGGTACCTTCTGTGCAAATCCGTTCTGGTTATACGCAGTTGTCAAGTTTTGCAAGAAGGCTTCCGCCGTGAAGTTGCTTCCGGCTGGAATAGTCATTAATTGATTTGGATAGCGCGATGATTTATAAAGCTTTCGCTGTAAAACTGACTGCCAGAGGTCTTGCTGGTAATTTGCCCCTTCATCGCTCTCATCACCTAAATCTTTCTCGTAAAATTCGACCTCCTCGCCCTCTATCAAACTCGGCGTCGAAGGATTGCCCAAACAGCAACCCAGGAAATTGATACAAGCCATGATCGCAGGTGGTTTGGTGGCCCGACACCACAGGACTCGTTAGTGCGAAGCGCACGCGCTTCAGCATGAGATGACAGGGCAACTAAGTGATTCAGTGGAGGAGCTGGGGGGGGGAAGAAGTTAGAGTTTGCCATATGATAATGTGGGTACGGTAAGATATATCAAAGAGGAGATGGGATTTCTCACCCGGGCGGAGAGGCGATCCATACAGTAGTAGTAGTGGTGGTAATATGCAGCCATGCAGCACTACTTCTCCGATACGTTCGTTGTATGTTCCCGCCAGCCTCACTTAATCCTCGCAAGCCGCGCCCCCGATCTGCGTGCTGCGTGCTGCGTGCTGCAGTAACCCTATTGAAACAGATCCAACCAATAAACGACTCTGCTTTCCGTTCAATTACCAAGCCTAATTGATAACCACCCCACGTAGTAATATTGAACAAAAACCATCCACCAACACTCGCTCACTTAACGAGTTTTGAGGCTGAAATATCATAGTAGCCTCGCTACTTCCTTGAACTTCCTTGAACTTCCTTGATATGTAGATATTTGACCATCGAGAAAGTTGACAAAGGCTACAATCTAATCTAATGGATGACTTTACTGCCTCCTGACCTGATCTTACGGCGGTCACAGCACCATGAACTGATTAGTCCAATTCTCTACCTCTCGTCCCAATGCGAGGATATCTGCTTCGTACACATTCCAGCTCCCGCTATTTTTGATATTAGAAAGGAGCGGCGATGATACATCTTTAGCACTAAGGTCGGCCTCAGGGGCTCTAATGCTAGTTATTTTCCTTGCAATACTGATGGCTTGGTGGAGGAATTCAGCGATCTGGGAAAAGTCATCGGGAAGTAGACCACGGCTCGTCATGGCTTGCGTACCAACGTGAAGCTCGTTCTCGGCTACGGCAACATTGCATGCAATATGGATGTTACGCAAGACCACCTGTAATACTCTCACATCAAGCATCTCGAGTTCCACGACGAGATGTTGGCTGCGTTGGTTGCTGTCGCGGAGGCGATATCCAAGACTAATCAGTCGATTCCTAAGAGCATCCGCATTAGCAAGCACGAGTCTCTGGTATGTCTTGAATGTTTGGGTGGCGACCTGCCCCAATGCTACCGCCACGGCCATGATGCTGTGGTTATGCGGGCCTCCTTGATGCATAGGAAAGACCGACATGTCAATAGCGTTTCCAAGAACGCATACTTCATGGCCTTCTTTGTGCTGGGTAGTAGAACCCAATGGTCCCACTGCATTCTTGCGGAAGAATATCACGCCTCCGCTTGGGCCACGGAGACTTCCCTGGGTCCCGCAAACGACAAGGTCTACATGTTCAAATGGTGATGTATTGATCCCAGCGGCGACCAAGCCCGAGTTTTCGGTTATATCGGCCACAACATACACGCCCGCTGCGTGGCACGCAATGCCTATTGCTTCGTAGTCGACGACCTGGCCAGAGCAGGAAGCATTCACAAAGACGATACGAGGAGCATAAATGTTGATCATGTTTTCCACAGTTTTATAGTTAACTTGGAAAGAAGAGTCATGCGGGCGGTAGGTCACTACCGAGAAGTATTTGGCTATACTGCTGCCCTGTAACGATCCTATTACCAATAGACGGTTATTGGGATCAAGAATGGCCGAGCATGCTTGAAGGCATGCCAGCTCACGGCTATGTGCTACAGCGATTGTTGTTCAGTCGACCTGCTAGTTTGTGAGATAGAGAGACGTACTCTGCACATTGGCACCCCAGACGGTGTCGTCAAGGCCGAAAGCATTCAGAGCGCGCTGTTGGCACAGACGTTCGATATCATCCAAGAATCGAGTTCCAGGAAAGTATCTCCTACCGAGATAACCCTCCGAATTAGGATCTTTCCAATAAGAACCAGATTAGAACAACCGCGTCAAGTTCTGATTCGGACCCACCTACTTTGAGTTACATTCCCTAAGGCTTCACGTACACCTTGGCTACAGTAGTTTGCGGAGGAGACGAGGTTGAGAAGATTCTTTTGGCTCTGCTTCTCCTACTTGAAATGGTTAAAAGAATTGAAATTTGCCGAGGAGAGGAAAGGAAGAAAGGTGTTTCTCTAGGTGGCTATGATATGATATGATATGATATGATAAAATCTCTCACCTTTTCTATCACAGCATACACTGTTGTATCCGCGTCTTGCAGCAGCTCCGTGAAGTGAACACGCTGTGCATTAGCTAAGGAGTCTGAGTTTGTGCGCAAATGAAAGTTCTCTAGTCGTTGGAAAGGGTGGAATGAGCTGCCATAACGCCGTGGTCTCAAATCGATAGAGTTTACTATATAACATAGCCTCGCCATCTGCCGCCAGTGGCATACAGAGAAGGGGATGTGGATAGAAATCCGGCCGCCATTATTCAGATGGAACATCGCGGCAGCCTGTTGGCAATTCAGTAAAATGCAATCGTTTCTCGTTGCGCAGATTTAGAAAGCGCACGTAATATTGACAATCTGCGTGCCAACTATTTATTTCTTGGAGAGAGGCTACGAGCCCTTAAAAGAAACGTGGAAAACAACGAGCTAATATACTAAAGTATCAATCATTTTTTGCGGCAGAGATACTCGGTGCAGGAGAGTGCAAGGATTGTTAACCAGGTCGGTAGGTTGGCTGCTCTTGGCCCAATTAGATAGGCAAACTTGGAGCAAAACGAGATGAGGCTTTTGCCCATGCCGGGCGCCATCTGGCCCCCAATACACTAGGTTCATATGGAATATATGCATGCGCAACTTGAATACGTGTATTTGTACGTGAGGCATATCTGCGACAGGTCGGAGCACCCTCCGCACCAGCTATATCAATATTGTATCCAAACGATCGCATGCCTGAGGCAGAAAGCCTGAGCGGCTCAACTGGCGCGAACTTAGAAATCCACTTTTGTTTTACTACAACGTTTTCCTTCACCATCATTGTGGAGTCAAAGATGCTCTCCAGACTTACTAAGCTTGGCAGAAAGATGCCGCTGGCCAAATCGGCCTCTCCCGTGATCCGTCCTTTGGCAAGATCTCTCCATTCAAGCACAAACTCAATTTCTGTGAGTATTGAAGCAAGTTCGTGGAGGGGGATATGGAACTGATAAATCCCATTGTAGCCGCTGGTTTACGATCAATTCATCCTCTTTGGAGCCTCCATCTTCGAG
>Ga0247810_10000205_pt1 | contig 90469 bp, 74 predicted proteins | sample UWRJL119311C1_FD_179918 | JGI IMG/M metagenome (GOLD analysis project Ga0247810, IMG submission 179918) | Plant litter microbial communities from Arlington Agricultural Research Station in Wisconsin, United States - UWRJ-L119-311C-1 | ecosystem: Environmental > Terrestrial > Plant litter >...
AGAACCCTTAACCACCATTGGTTAAAACGCTGCTGTTCAGTAAATAAAACCTCTTCTTTCATTCAGACAATATACACTTATCTTTGTTCAAATTTCCAGGTTCCCCATAGGTTCGGCGTTAATTCTGCCTCTGAAGGAACATCGGATACAATGGCAGTAGCTTTGTTATTCCAGTATACCCGAGATAAGGTCTGTGATCCGTTACCCCGCAAAATACCTATATCACCTTTTATGGACTGCCCGTTGGTAGGTTTTAAACCTAAAACTGATAATGGAACACCAATTTCAAATTCGCCGTTAGCACCTGCAGCAAGGGTAACATCTTTAGAAACGTCATCTACTTTATCAAAGGTGATAGTACGCCATGGCGATGAAAAAGGCACTTTTGCAGCAATATGTGCTCCTGCTGCCACTGCCCGGTAAAGTAAAGCTTTCGTCCGGCCATTAACGATAGTAACTATCAATCGGAGATCCCCTGCCACAGCTTGTTTTCTTGAAGGGGAAGAAGCAGGATCTGTACCAATCATCAGATCGAGTGCGCCGCCAGTCTTAAAAGGCGCGAGCGCCATTTCTCCACTGTTCCTTAACAAGGTTGGGTCGCCCGTCCGGTACGCAGCATAAAGGTGATCACCGGAAACAGCAACCGCAGCTGTAACATCGTAAGGTTTGGTTTTTGAATTAAAATAAGCTTTTACACCCCTTTTATCAATATCTACCCAACTGGATTTGCCCCAGTCTGCCAGCTGACCGTCAACATGAATCGGTTCTGTTATAATCGCAGCGTTTAATATCGTATTTCCCTTTGTCAATTGCCTTTCGGTTTCTGCTTTTACACGGAATAAATTACTTTTCCGTAAATCCTCTTCAGTCACATTAACGGAAATTGCCGGGAGTCTTTTGATTTGCTGCAGCCCATTGATTTTAACCAGGCTGCTCCTACCCCCATCTGCGAGGTAAATCCCGCCATCTGCTGTTTGTGTAAGCGTAGGCCAGAAATTTTCTTCTCCAAGACTTAATCCTGCAAGCGACATTCCCCGCTCCGCTACCGGCATCGACCATGTTTTGCCGGTACGCATAGGCTCAAATAAGGCAGACACAAATAAACCATCGCTGGTAAACAGATATACCATACCGTGGTTACTATTTATTGCCCAGAGCGCCCCTACTCCCTTTATGTTCAGCACATTGCCCAGCAACCTTGTCGGTCCCACCAGTTCACCCGAAAAACCGGGTATTGGTGCCTCATGGGAAGCATGCAGACCAGGCCACAGATTTGGATAGCTCCACATCGGCCTGCCATCTTTTGCTCCACTCAGCGAATACCGTTCAAATGGCTTTATACCCTGGGTAAGCACCGTCCAGCCCTGCTGATCTGTCAACACCTGGTTCCCTCCTGAGGATCCTGGAGCCTGAACGCCGGCAGCTAGCAATTTCCCTTTGTCAAATTGGTAAACAGGCAATCCGTTGGCACCCATACTCACCACAGGAAATTGCATGGCTTTACCGTCCAGGTTAGCCACACCGAAAGAAAGATCTTCCATTACTGTAACACCGCTGGCATTGCCTTTCTGATACGTGACTTCATCCTGCTGCACATTTGCGTCTCCATTCAGATCAGTCCAGATAAAGAACATTTTAGTCTTTACTTTTAAAACAGGCCAGGATGAGGCATCGCCCATGGCGGCAACAGGGTAAGCTATTCCACTGCGTTCTGAAAATAAGAATGCGGTATTTGCACCACTGGTGGGACTGGAAGTAAATGCATTGGTAAAAAACCTTTTCCCTTGATAATACAATGGTGTTTCCGGTGCGGATGAACGCGGTGGCAGTTCCATACTACCGGGTGTTTCCCGGTAAAAAACCTGTTGGAGTGCAGACTTTCCGGTTTTCCAATCCAGTTTAAATTGCATAGATCCTTTCGCTTCTTCTGCATAGTAAAAGCTGTTTTTATCCTGTGCGTCGAGCGTACCGCCACCACCATATTTAGCAGGACCGTAAAAGGCTTTGATCAGCTTACCATCCAAGGACCATACGCTTACCCTTTTAGGTAAGTAATCATTCTCTGCAACCCAAAGCTGTCGTTGCGAATCGATGGTGATACCAGCAGGGTTATTTAAATGCAGAGGATCATATAAACCGGCTTTTGACGTACCGGGGTGACCAATAGCCAGCAGGAACTTACCCTGATCGTCAAACACTTTCACCTGGTTACTCTCTCCGCCGTCACTGATATATAACTTTCCGTCCTGATCTGTTGTTATTGCTACCGGGGCATCCAATCCTTTGGAAACCAATGTTTCGCCATCAGAAAGGAGCACAGGATCCTGAATCAGCGGATACTTTATTAACTGTTTGCCAGAAATAACCAGTAAATGTCCAGTCGCATCAAATGCTACGCCTCCCGGAGTATTTAAGCTTGCCATTCCTGTTACCTTAGCTGTTTTCACATCAATCAGTAACAGTTTATTTTCTCTTGTAAGGCTTACTACAGCTATTCCATTATAAACAGCTATCCCGCCAATGGCACCGGTCTTGTCTTCTTTAACTTTCATCGCTCCGAGCGAATATTTCAAAAGGGGCTTTTCTGATTTGGGCAGGGCACTGAGACGTAATTCCAGAAGACCCGATTTTTTATCTGTTTCCCATACTGAGGCTACGTAAACAGAAACATTAGCTGCCGCATTCTTACCCGCGTCTCTGGCCATAAATGGTGCAGCGGTCCATACACCACCAACCCATTGCTTTCCACCCAGTTTGTTGCCATTTAGGTCTACCCAGGCAAGCCCATCCGGGCCTTCACTCACATAACATCCAAGAAAAACAACTGGTTCTTTAGTGGGCGACTGCGCCGCGGGTACAAATACTGCAGCTTGTGGCGGGGTGTGGTTGGCTAACCAGCCTCCGGTATGGTCTTTAGTGTTCCATGGTGTCTTACCTCCGCTATAGATGGGAAATTCATAAGTCGCTTTAATTTCAGGGTGTACCAGCCCGATAACGGTATAAGTTCCTGCCGCAACCAATTTGCCGGGAACAGCATAAATCCCATGATGGGCAGCTTCAACGTCACGCCCCAGATCATCCAGACCATCCCACCATGCTGTATTCTTCCCTGCTTTAAACCACGTTTCAGAAACGAGGTTCCTGACGCGCTGCCCGTTTTTACCGGCAATAACCAATGTTACATATCCATCCTCTTTTATAGTAAAAGGGACAGCTATTGGCGGATGGGTTGACTGTGCTTTGGGCTGAAAAAACAAAAGAGCTAACAATATGACCAGAAGGGCTTTGCGTTTCATCATAAATTCCTGTTACCGATAACGAACATATCATACTATAAACTCGCTAAACCGTTTTTAAGTATATATATCCGCAAACCCGCCAGATAAAGTTAGGATATTTTTTTAAAGCTACTTTCCCATCGATTGACAATTAGTTTTTCACCCGATCCTTCTCACTGTCGGCACCAGATCCTTCATGCTGCTTAGGAGTAGAAAATGCCTTTCCAAAACGGTAGCTGAAAGACAGTACCGCATTTCTCGAATCGCCGCGGTTTATCCAGTTCGCTTCTGTCTGAGCAAGGTTGTTGATAGTCCCTTTGTTTATTTTGGTGTAAAACAAATCATTCACGCTGAGTTTTAATGTTGTTTTAGTGGAGAGTTTCTTTTGTACAGCAGTGTTGGCCTGCCAGATGCTTTGTAATACAAATTGTGCATCCACCAGTTTACTCCTGTAATTTCCGCTGAGCTCTCCATCCCATCCCTTACCTAATGTCAACCTTACATTAGGGCCTACATAAACATAAGTTCCGCTAGAATTCAGCTTTCCGGTATAAAAGTCACTGGTAGTTTTGATGTTAGCCAATTCTGCATACAAGTTTATACTCATCCAGCCAAGCGGATCAAAAGTCCCGTTGAATGAAAGGCTTTTTACAATCTTCCGGCCGATATTTGCAGGCCTGCTGTAATAAATGCCATTTACAATCTCAATAGTTTCACCCACATCATCTTTAGAACTGGCATAGGTTAACGTTGTGGTATACTTACTTTTATAAGTATGGGAAAGCTCCAGGCTGTTGGTATATGAAGGCTTTAAAAATGGATTGCCGACATAATAGGTAAACTTATCAAGCGGCGACAGAAATGGGTTAAGATCCTGGTAATACGGACGGTCTATCCGGCGGCCATAGTTGAGCCCGATCTGGTTGTTTGCCAGCGTATCCAGTTTATACATCAGGTAAAGTGTGGGGAAGAGCCCGGTATAATTCTTTTTAAATGAAGAATCTGATTTCATTAAATTACCAAGCTGGTTTCCGTCCGACACTGTATTTTCTATACGCAACCCTGCCTGCAATGACAATTTTTTCATTTCCCTGTTCAGGTTCAGATAGGCAGCATTGATATTTTCCTTATAAATAAAGTGGTTGCTTTTTCCATAATCGGGCAGTGTAACCTCATTTACGGTAGTGGAGTAATCAGCTATATTATCAGTTTTAGTGTAACTGGCTTTTAATCCTGCATCCAGTTTCCAATCATTTTTGAGTGGCAATGAATAATCTGTTTTTAATGAATAGATCTTAATATCAGATGGTAAGCCCCCATTTAGCACATCCTGTGATTTAAGTGTACCATTGGGGAAATAACTATAGTTGTAATAACGCTGATCAGTTTGGTTCTGGTAGGTTAAATAGTCCGCATCCGCAGTAATTCCATGTCCCTTTTTATCAAACTGGTGACGATAGTTGAGGTTTACCGCAGCATTTTTAAATTGGATTTTATCCTCATTACGCGCCCTGATTACTGAATCAAGTTGTTTTGCAGGATTAAATAAATTACTGGTATTGTTGTTGATCTGGGTAGACTTCCTTTCCATTCCTGTCAGCACAATGCCCCAGGTAGTATTGTCCGACTGGTAATAATCTGCTCCTGCTTTGCCATTTACCATATCGCCCTTACGATCAAAAAATGAATTTTGATTAAAATAAGACTTCGGGCTGTTGTCCGCATTTTTATAAGTCCGGTTGATATCCAGATCGGAAAAACTATTGTTATGGTTATAACTGAGGTTTGCGAAATAATTGAATTTGCTGTTCCTGATATTCAGGTTCGCGCTGTTTGCAGAACGTCCCCTGTGCCCCTGGTTAAAGCTGATATTAAGCGCTCCGTTAAATCCTTTTAGTGTTCCTTTCTTAGTTTTTATATTAATTACCCCACCATTGCCGGCCGCATCGAATTTTGCTGGCGGATTGGTCATGATCTCTATCTGATCCAGTGCAGACGACGGGAGCGATTTTAAATAATTCTCCAGGTCTGCTCCAGATAGATAACTGGGTTTATCATCTATATAAACCATTACACCTTGCCTCCCCTTTAGACTGATCGCACCGTTCTGGTCTACTTGTACCCCAGGAGATTTCTCCAGCACATCCAGGGCAGTGGTTCCTGCATTACTGATCAGCGCATCTACGTTCACTACCACCCTATCCAGCTTTTGCTCAACAAAAGACTTTTTTCCGGTTATACTCACTTCCTTTAACTGGCTGGAGGTAGAATTTAAAACGTACGGAGCGAGCTGCACAACAGGCTCTCCGGTTTTTACTAAAAACGGCCCGCTTTTAAAACTGGCGAATCCCATAGCCGATAACCTGATAAAATAATTCCCTGCCTTAATCTGGCTAAACTGGAATTTGCCATCTGTTTCAGTAAAAGTACTTTTAATCAATACTGAATCTACGGCATTATATATAGCAACCGTTATCATTTCTAACGGTGCTTTTTTAGCATCTGCAACCGTTCCATTGATTACAGAACGTGACTGCGCAATGGCAGATTTTTGGGCAATAAATATCCCTATGACTAAAAAAGCCAATATTTTATTCATCATTATCAAGAAGTTAGATTGTAATGGAGGGAAAGATCAGCTCCTCTTAATTTGTGCTTACGCTTACAGAAATTTTCTGTTTAGCAGTTTTCAGATATTTTCTCATATACTTTCTATGGACAGCATCTGGTTGTTTTACATCATCAACCACCAGTTCGTCTATATTAAGTGTGTAAGAGAGGTTCTTTTTATCTTTAATGATACCATCCGCTACCAGGTCGCTGGTCATGTCATTCCCTTTTTTCGCTTGTACCTGTGCGTTTGAAGCTTGTGCAGCCTGGGCAGCTTGTGCAGCATGCGCGGTTTGAGCAACCTGGGCAGACCGCGCACTTGCTGCTGCCCTGACTTCAACCTCTGCTGCTGTTGCTTGTGCTGCCTTCTTAGCAACACTTTTTGCGTCTGCTATACGGCTCTCTTCAGCTCTTTCCGAACTTATTTGTGCTTTTATATGAGACTGTACCTCTTTTGCAGTTGCGTCATTAGCTTTTTGCCTGTCCCCGATCGACACTTCCACTTCCCTGTGCTCTTTTTCTTTACTTGCCTTAAAATTGTAAGTGATGATCTGCCCAGGTTTAAGATACACTGATGCATATTTTTTATGGATCGCAGCAGATTGGCGGACCCCATTGATTACAAATGCATTGTTATCCAGTGTACAATACAGGTTGGAATCAGACTTAGCCAGCCCCTCCCTTATCAATTGGGCATAAAATGCATCCGCATTGTCTGTGTGCTGCTGCGTAAGCTTCGGTTCCGCGGGTTCTGTCGGGTAGTCTGTAAGCTGCGCTCTTTCGGACTGTATAAGTTTTTGTTGCTTTTGCAGTTTCTCCTGCTGTTTAACTGCCAGCGGTTTAGCCTCTTTCCCAGAGAATGCACTGGTAATGGCCAATGAGGATATCAGCACTAAACCGATAATAACCTTTTCCAGCTTGTTCAAAGATTTATTTTTTGAGGACACAAGGCGCTGTACACGGTGCACCAGGCTGCCTTTACCCCCGTTAACAGCCATAACATATGCCGGCATTTCAGCAGCAAATTGCTGGCAGGAAACCAGCGCTTTGATATAATCAATTTTGGTTTCGACGCTGGATACCGCAAGGTCATCACAGCAATTTTCGCGTTCTGTTTTAATCATATTCGATACCCACAATACTGCCGGATTGAAGAAAAAGAGAATCTCCACGGTGCTTTGTAACAGGTTTACCAAGTAGTCCTTTCTTTTGATGTGTGCCAATTCGTGGCTCAATATGGCATCCACCTCTTCTGCCGACAATCCATTGATCAGCCCAAGCGGAACAAGAATCAGCGGTTTAAAATGTCCGAGTACCATGGGAACCTTAATCATCCCAGACTGTAAAATATGGACGGTTTGTTTTATTCCATACTGTACAGCTAAACTGTTCACTTTATCAGTCAGCAATTTACCGGCATAGTAAACTTTATTTGTCCTCACCTGCATCAGGGTCCTGATATCTACCATAAACCTAATGCTTTTTGCGCAAATTATTAAAAACCAGATCAATACTATGGTCGATGAGTATTTGCTCAGGTAGCCGATCAGGTCAGCAACCACTTTAGGACTGATGCTGTTTTGTGCAACTCCCGGCTCCATTAGTGTGTCGCCCAGCACCGGGTTTCCCAGTGAGCGGCTATATGCGGCCGAAGAAGGAACAAAACTGTTCAATTCTACGAAAAAAGTTGTGCCTACGCCTGCTACAAACAATAATAAACAACCAACAAATAAATTGTACCGCACTTTTGCATCAGATTTTGTGGTAAATAAAACGATTAATGCGGTAAGTACAGCTAATAAAACTCCTTGCCATAAAGAGTGTAATAACGTTTTGAAAATGATTGATTCCATGATTAGGTTTGGTTAGGTCATTAATTTTATGGGTTCTTTTTGGCTAGTTGATCGAGCATTTTCTTGATCTCATCCAGCTCATCTTTTGATGTTGTCTTATTGCCGAGCAGCTGCATCATCAACTGAGAAGCAGAGCCTTTGTATAAAGTATTCACAAAACGGTCGAGCAGCTGTCCTTTAGTTTTCTGTTCTGCCTCTACAGGGATATAGATATGTTTCATCTGACTCTCATCACGTTTGAGGATCCCCTTTTCTGCCATGATCTGCATTTGTTTTAAGGTAGAAGTGTAATTGACATCCCGCTGCTCATTCAACTGGTCATTTACAAAACGTACAGTCGAAGGGCCAAACTCCCATAACACTTGTAAAATTTCAAGCTCTGCTTTGGTAGGTTCAGGTATGTTGTTTCCGGGTGTTGTGGTTTTCATATTTCAAAGGTAGGATAAGTTTCGTACGAAACAAATATTATTTGAAATAATTGTGGAGACAGCCTGAAATACATACCGATAGATGTAATACAAGTTAGGCGACATAATTTTTTAAGCTTAAAAAACAGCCTTTATTTATAAAAAAACTCACTATGGGTTACCTATTTCGATTTTCTGTATTAAAGTTTAACCAACACTTCAAAAAAAGAAATAAACAAGCGTTGTACTTCATGGCCATTGAAGATAATATTAAAAAATTTCATCAGATTAGAACCACGACATCATGAAAAGAAATATTATGGCTATCGCTATGGTGGTAGTACTCTTTGGCTGCAATAGCGAAAAGAAAGACGAAGCAGCGGATATTAGCATATTGAAATCGGAGGTTGACCATGCAGATTCTTCGTCGACAGCGAAAATCATTAAAACTGCAGATATCAGGTTCAGGGTTAAGGATGCCTGGAAGACCAAGAGAGAAATCAGTGCCCGGATAAAGCAATACGGCGGCACATTAGTTGAAGCCGCTGTGGAGAACCGGATCCAGGAGCAGGACAAGGTTAAATATAGCGCCGACTCTCTTTCTGAGATTACATTATACAATACCGAAGGCAGGATCACCGCTAAGATACCTGCTGAGAACCTGGATCAGTTTACCGATGACATTGTTGCCCATGCAGACTTTGTAGATCAGCAATCGCTTCTTTTTGACGACCAGAGTATTGATTATCTAGCGAATAAAGCTAAAGCCCGCAACCGCAGCGAAGCGGTAACCAGTATCAGTAAAAACGATGTAAAAGAAAAAAATGTTATCAGTAAAACGCTGGACCTGAAGGATGCTTACGTCGATAAGCAGACCAGCAACTTCCAGATAGACAGCAAAGTAAAATCAAGTACGGTTACATTAAGCTTTTACCAGGGGAACACCGTCAAAAAAATCATGATTGCTAACGACAACCTGGGCGACTATCGTCCCGGCTTTCTTAAACGACTTAGTCTGAGTTTATTGAATGGCTGGTTTATACTCACAGAATTCCTGCTGATCCTTGCCAACATCTGGACGCTTATCGTATTAGCGCTGGTGATCTATTTTGGAATTATTTACTACAAAAAAACGAGACCTGCCTCTTAAAACAGAAAAGCCTTAATTGATCATCATGCTTTTACATCTACGATCAATTAAGGCTTTAAAATGGTGGTTAGAACAGCTATTAGAAGTCCTCGATGTTGATGATCCTGTTATCATCTATATTCTTTTTCAAATAAGAGATGCCACTTTCATCATGCTGCCAGCTATAGTTATCCTGGATCCATTTGAATAAATCAACATTTTCGGCTGGTATTTTTGCAGGCAGTGCTTGTGTGTAAACCTTTCCAGTCGGATAATGCACTTCATATAAAGAAGAACCAACCATGAATATCAAAGTTTCCTTATCCGGAGAATTGATAAAAAACTTTCCTTGTATCCTTTCGTCCGGGTTTTGCCTTTTAACAGCATAAATTTTCGAATTTACTCCGGTAAGCACATAATCATTATTGATCAGGTACGCAGAACGGCCAATCATATCCAGTCCTTTGGTAAATTTCTTATCTTCCTTACCTTTGGAAGCTTTGTATAGCGCAACAGCTTCCAGCTGGCCATCCTTTAAGGAAATCACATAAAATGGTGCTACCAATCCCGAGTTATCGGCCACCTGTACCAGTAAACAAGTTTTTTGGGTATTTAAAAACTCGGCAAATGAAAATGTATTTACTACAGAATTTTTATCATCAGCATTCATCTGGATGCTGATCGCCGTATCGGCAAGTTTAACATGGTAGGCTGCATTCGGCAAACGGTCTGCACGTTTTTTGATCTCGCTGTCTTTGTTTTGGAAAATTGACAGTATATTTTTTTTGTCCGCTGAAAATTGATTAAAGTTTTCGGCAGCTGTTACTTCTCTGGCAACGAGTGTTTTTTCGTTATCTTTTTTTTGCTGACAGCCAGATGCGACGATGGAAAGCAGCAGGACGTAAAATATTGATTTCATCTGTTTATTTATTTTTTTTCAATGATAGATGGGGCCTTTTATGAGTATAAAAAATCATTGCACTTTGTGCTTAATCATCAGTAAATCATGGCAGGTTTATAATTATTTAAAACGATAAAGCTATAACAAACATAACATTTATATCTAATTATCCCCGCTACATTAGTGTTATTTTAAAAGAATAAAAGTTTGACCGCCTGCATTTGATTTCATCGGCATATGATCTGGGGACAGGTAGAGTTGTCTCATTTCCCCCTGTTCATTGTCACTTTTACACCGCAGTTATAGTTACAGAGAAATTGATATTTATAACTATCAACTTAATTAAAAAAAAATGGCTGCATCAACAAAACAAACAAAAACTATTTATTGGATCAGCACCATAGTGCTGGCTTTGTTCATTATTCCCGGAATATTCTTTGCAGGAAGTAAAATGGCTTTGGAAGGCACAGCACATCTTGGCCTGCCGATGTGGTTTCACTGGGAACTGAGCATTGGAAAGTTTATAGGAGGTATCATACTCGTCCTTCCATTTATCCCCGGCAGGATTAAAGAGTGGGCATATGTAGCTTTTGGAATCGATTTTATTTCGGCGTTTATAGCTATTGTTGCCGTTGACGGGATAGCCGGGGCCTGGTATATGCCTGTAATCTGTTTTGTATTGCTGATTGTATCCTATATTTACTGGCATAAACTTCAGGATAGGGATACTGCCGTTACAGCATAGATCAGGACACTGCGTACTAATCTTTTTTATTATATTTATTAATGTTAACCAAATAAATAATCAGATTACGCTAACCAAATCAACTGTATGATACAAACAACTCCACAAACGGCAGCCGTTTTAAGTAATGAAACTGCCAACCCCGCACCACTCGGACTTTGTGCTTTCGGCATGACCACCGTCCTGTTGAATATCCATAATGCTGGTTTTTATGAGATGAACTCCATGATCCTTGCGATGGGTATGTTCTACGGGGGTATTGCGCAGGTGATTGCCGGAATTATCGAAGCTAAAAAGAACAATACTTTCGGTTTAACAGCTTTTACTTCTTACGGGTTTTTCTGGCTTTCCCTGGTCGGCCTGCTGATTTTGCCTAAACTGGGCCTGGCAGCGGCGGCTTCTGAAGCTGCCATGATTGCCTACCTGAGTATCTGGGGAGTTTTTACTTTTCTGTTGTTTTTCGGCACACTGAAACTTAACCGGGCGCTCCAATTTGTATTCGCCTCTTTAACCATACTGTTCTTTTTACTGGTAGCAGGTGATGTTACCGGCAATGCCAGCATTAAACAACTGGCAGGTTATGAAGGGATAATTTGCGGCGCATCTGCCATATATACAGGTATCGCTAATCTGCTCAACGAAATGTACGGAAGAGTTGTATTACCAATCGGTACGGTAAAAAACTGATTTTTCTACCAAACAGACAAGAATGATAACTAACAAAAACGTACCGGCAAACATTGATGAATATATCGCAGGTTTCCCCCCGAATGTACAGGAAAACCTCAGACTGTTAAGGTCGACTATAAGACGTGCTGCACCGGATGCGGAAGAAACGATAAGTTATCAAATGCCCACTTTCAAACAGGCAGGCAACCTTGTTCATTTTGCTGCCTATAAAAATCATATCGGTTTTTATCCGGGTCCTGCCGGGATCAGAAATTTTCAGGATCAGCTGTCAGTTTTTGAAGGATCAAAAGGCACAGTAAGATTTCCGATTGATAAACCTCTGCCGCTCAATTTAATTGCTGAAGTGGTTAAATTCAGGGTTAAAATAAACCTGGAAAAAGCAAGTCAAAAAAAATAGCTCATTGTTAAATAAAAAGAGGCAACCGTAGTCGCCTCTTTTTACCTAACGATGAGCAAGTTACCACCCTTACAGCAGCAAACCTGTTCATACTATTTAATGCCCCACTGATCGGCAAGTAATTTAATAAAATATCCCCCTACAACACTTCTGGCCTGGAAACCGACCATCTTACCGTCGGTCGTCTCATGCCAGTCGCTCAGTGGCACCCGGCTTTCGGTTTCATTGGAATATTTATAGACCGGCTTAACAAATTTCTCAAAATCATCATTGTTATCAGTCAGCGTTGCCGTCCAGATAATCCAGTCTGACTTGGTATAGGTTTTTCTGCTGTCTAATGGTAACCCGTATTTATTTTGCTTTTTCAAATAAAAAGCCACCTCTTTATCATACACATCTTTTGGAAATAAGTTTAAGGAAAGCAATTTGTCCCATACCAGGTTATATTTCTGGCTCCAGGTATCCTTGTTATCAAATACCAGCGCATAATGGTCGCCGCTATTTGCTTGTGCCACCCATTTCGCAGACATCGCCAGAGCCGCGGCCCTGTATTTTGCAGCTACCTCGGTTTTGCCCAGTTTTTCTGCCATCTGTGCATAGGCACCTACAGCCACAATTGCTTTTACAGACAAATTGGTATTGTGCGCTAAATGGCCTGCGAAATCATCTGTACATAATTGATTGGCAGGGTCAAAACCTTCCTGTGCAAGGTAGTTAGCCCAGGTAGTCAATGATTCCCAGTGTTTTTCTGCATATGCAGCATTATTTTCTGCCTTTACAATTGCCGCCGTCAGGATCGTCATATTTCCAGCCTCTTCAACCGGCATATCTTCGCCATAGGTTTGTCCGTTAGCCAAAGGGTAAGTACCCAAATCATGGGAAGGGAAAGGTTTTTTATTTCCCGCTCTCGCTGTAATAAAAAATGCCGTTTAACATCCCTTTTAGCAGTTCGGGGTTGTATACCAGATACTGTGGTGCTGACGGATAAGTTACATCAACGGTATTGATCGACCCATTGCTAAAATTCTCTTTAGACATAAAAAGTAACTCACCTGACGGAGTTTTAACGATGCGGTGTGCCGCGATACTCTGCCTGTAAGCGAGCTTACACAACTCGGCATATTCTTTACCACCAGCTTTCAGTGTTTTTGCATACAGGTCTTTATCAAAAGCGATACATTTATTCAAAATCAGCTGGTAATCTTTCTCTGCAAAGATTAACTGATCGGTAAATTTCGATGCCGCTGTTTTTTTCCATAACGGTTTCAGATCTTCTTTGAAATACTGAATAGGATCGGTATCATCATATCCAACCATCAGATGTTTTTCTATTACAGTTTTTGTAACTGTGCCAAAGCTGAGCTCAGTAGAAAGATCAACCGAACGTTGGTTTAACAGTGCTGCCGAAGAAGTAATTGTTTTGTTTTTTGCAAAAGCGTTTAAAGCCACATTTGCTTTGGTAAGATTCTGCTTAGCGTTATATTCCTGTGGAACGGCAATATATAGATAACCCCAGTCTATACGTACATCATCACCGCTTTTTTTCAATACCTGTTGGGCTGTAGTTCCTGCTTTCAGCAATGATAACCCTGAAGTACTCGTCTTCCATGCAGAAACTGGCTGTTCCGGTAAATTAACGGCCAGGTCTGAAGAAGCAGTAAACAAAACTTTTACTTCATGCGGTTTGCTATCCCTTGCACTGACAGCATAATTGATATAACTTACAGGCCTCTCAGTCAGTTCGATATTATCGAGCAGCAAAGGTGATAAAAATGTCACATCAAGATTTACGCTTCCGCAAGTGAAATTATAGACGTCCGTGTGGCCTCTACTTTCACACTATTTTGCTTAGCCAGCTGCACATTGATATCCAATTCCGGCTGTACCACAAGATCAGCATCGATAAATCTTCCGCCGGCGGTATTTTTTACCTGCACAGCCAAAATATTTTTTCCTTTTTTAAGGTTTTCATTTTTAACCGGGATATAGATGTATTCATGTACCCAACCGGAAACATCGTATATTTTGTTGCCGTTGAGGTAAACGGCCACGTTGTCGTCATGGTTTAGTTTCAGGAAGAGCTTTTGCGAGGTAACAGACTTCAGTTCGAATTCTTTTCTTAAGAAGATGTCATCTGTTTTCCAAGGTGTTTTTGCTGAAGCATCATCACCGAAAGGTGCCATTGCTGTTTTCCAGCTTTGATCATTAAAACCTGCGTTCATCCAGCCTGCTGCAGGCTGTGCGGTAAGATATTTAAAAGGAGCTTTTGCAGATCCGGGCAGCAATGGCAAATAAGGTGTCTGCTCCTGTCCGAGGAAACGATAGAGCTTATTGTCAACTTTAAGAATACCCGTCAGCGACTGTGTTTTTCCAGTCCAGTGTTTCGTAGCAGAGCTATTCAGCTGATCAGAAAAAGACCACACACTAAAATAAGCATTATGGGTCAGTAATGGATACGCTGGTGCGCGTTCCTGCGCAAACACCGGCGATAATATAAACAGGCTGGCCGCCAGCAAATAAATTTTCCTTATCATAACTTAGATTATATTGGTTAATAATATCCAATAATAAGTATTATTTTATTATGGTTAAAGAAATATGCTTATTCGTTTTAGCAGGACAAATAATAACCATTCTCTCTCTTTATATCTTTAATTTGACAAACCGGTTTAATGATATGCCTGAATGCGATTGAAGAGGAAATCAGCGCCCGAAAGCCAGAACACCAGACCTGGTAAATAAATTTACACGGCCTGGTGCTGTAACTAAAAATTGGGTCAAATGGCCTAAAAAGTGAACTCACCTATAAAGACACCATCAGCCTTTTTACCGGATAACTGCAAAGTGATCACTTTACGCTGCTGGTTAATACTTCCGTAATGTGTATAAATTTCGGCCATCACCGTTGTAGCCCCGCTGATACTCAATTGCTGGTCTCCATAATAATTTACTTCGATCTTATACCGCCCTTTCACTGCCTTTTTAATCATAAACTGTTCCGGTCCGTAACCAGCAGTAAAGTCATCGCTGATCCTGCCGCCTGCCCTGGTTTCGGGGTGACTATAAAAGCATTTTTCATCAGTAGGGTCTGTTAGCCAAAGATCGATATCTGTATCCTTTTTGTTCCAATTGATCACAACCCTTACATCTACAGGAAAATTAAACAGGATCTTTTTATTCAGCTTTGCAGTGTTTAATTTTTCACTGCGGAGGCTGATCAGGTTATTTATTTCTGCAATAATTATTTCCTCGATTCCCTCGTCCCTGCGTGCATTATCCATACTATAACTTTTGTTCAGCACAGTGTATAGTGTGGTCAAGGCCTGTTGATAATATCCGCAATCTGCTAAAGCCAGTGCATAATCACGATGGCTTTGTGCATCCATCTGCCGCCATTCCAGTACCTTTTTACTCGTAAATAACTCCGCATGCACATTCCCTGTCTCACGTAATTTATAAGTCAGCGTTTTATATATCTCCGCATTCTCCAAATCCAGTTCGGTCAGGTTGCTCAAAATCATCAACGCCCTTTCGGCATCGTCATGCTGTTGAAACCAGTTCGAAATATCCAGATAAAATGATGGTGTTGTCTGATACTGCTTTCTCAGCAGTAAATATTGTGCATAAGCCTGGTTAGCACTCCCGTTGATGCGCTTCATGTAATCCTTGTCACTTTTAAATTCCGGGACTATAATTACCGGTCTTTCTTCTACCCTGTTTTTACCAATAGAAACTCCGGCGATCTTCCCTGCTAAAGCATTCGAAACAACAACTACCTCAGAGAGAGCGGATCTGTTGTCTCCTATACTGACCGCGGTCGCAGCAGCTGGTGACCGGTACCCTGGCGCTGTTGCCCTTACAGATTCTGCCCTTCTGCTGCTCCCTACTGCAGTAGTACCTTCTTGTAAAAAATCTTTTCTAACCGTAGGATAAACCTTCTCCGCTTTAAAAACAGTATTCCACCATGTTTTCAATTCACCGGCCATTTCTATTGCCTGTTTCATCAAATCCTGCTGCCTCGTTTCTTTGGCGATCGCCTGGCGTTTTATCGCATTGCGATACGCTGCCATCAGCTCAGCAGGAGGTGTTATGCCGTAGCGGATATAATCTTCAACAGATTCCAGAACCAGCAAACTTGTATTACGCGTAACCAGGCCAAACTGTCTGCCCAGCGAGCTGATCTCCTCCTTATGCTGTGCATAATCCACGTCCAGATCTGACAGCTTTTTCTGTGCCCACACGCGGCTGACATCTATAGCTCCCGAATTCTGCTCAGCACTATTTAACCGAACATTGCGTTCTGCGGTAACTTCCTTGCCGTAACCAAATTGCAAGGTAATATTTTCTGATCCTGAAGAAGCGATCCCTGCGATAGACAGATACCCGTTAACGCGCACTGGCAGAGCCGGGTAAACCTCCGTAATACCGGGATTTTTTTTGATGCCGATAAACTGCAATTCTTCCATCAAAAGGTGCCTCAAAGCAGTCTCCACAGGAACCTCGTTTAAATTAACATATTGTCCCCCGCTTTTTAAACTCATACTTTTCAGCTGGCTAAAGTCCGCACGCAACGCAGAATTAATCGTATGTACCGGTTTGTTTAATTTTACATCCGCATTCCCGAAACCAGAGAACCCGTCGGTAAAAAACAAATATTCATCCGCGTTCAGCGCAGCAGAATTAATCCTGCTGTAATCAGTCCCCCCGTCATATACAATACCCAGCAGCCTCTCCCTCAGCGCCTTCCACTCCCCATTCCGGATTACAAATACACCTCCTTTTTTGAAAGTATGGTTTAACAGCCCCAATTCTATCGTCAGGTTTTTTTGTTCCTTTATCCATAATTCCAAAAGCCTGATCTCTTTCTCCTTATCACGGCGCAAACCACTTAAAGATACATCCCATATCAATCCTATACGACTGCCCCAGTGATGCTTGCGTGCCGGCTGCTTTAAAAAGACATTCGCCTGGAAATAATAACTCTGACCGGCTTTCTGCATCAGTACACTGTTCCCGACTGCTCCTTGCGGCAAATTAATAACCAGGCCGCGTGCCGGCAAAAAATTCTTTTTCCGCATTTCCGCCACATCAAAATTACCTCTGTTATTAAAACTAAAACTTCCATCAGGCTGCCCGCTTAGCGAAGGACGCTGGTTACCGGAAGAAACAGTGGCTTTCAGCGAAAATTCAGGTATTGCCGTTTTGTAATCCAAAGGTAGCCGATAACGCAGCTGCTGCTGTTCAGCGTAATGAAGTTCCTCCTCATAACTGATCATGACCTTTCTTACACCACCTGCCGGGAATGGATAAATACGTGTACGGAAATTGTTCCCTTCCACCTTTTCCAGTAACCCCGGATCTACGTTCCGGTGCTCGATACTTTCGAATACCTCTGTAGCCCGCGATTTCTCTACGGACACAGCTTCCCGCATTTTACCATTGATATCCAGCGCGTAGCGGCTGATGCTTACACCATCGGGCATCGGAAAGGTAAGCTCACCTTCCAGAATCCTGGAACTGTTGTTTATGAAAGACATCGTCATTACCGTGGTGGCTATATTCCCGTAGACCTGCACGTCGATATCGAGTGACTGCAGTGTGATGGACTGCGGTGCTTTCGCAGCAGCACCCACAACTTTAATTGCCGGAACCTGGCAGTTACCAGTAAAAGCACTACCAGTAAATAGCAATAGAAATAATAAAGTATAAATGCGGTTAGGTTTCATATGATTTTTTTGTAGCTGGATGCAGATGTGATCATTATTCCACAAAATAAATGAGGTCATTCGAAAATAGTTTTCGAAAAGCCCGTCACCCCTACAAAATCACCCTTAACAACTACTTCAAAACACAAAAGCCGGATGCCGTATATAAAACGACATCCGGCTTTTGCCGTTTAAATCATGATACTATGGCTTGCCGTATACAAACGAAACGCTATCCTTAACGATAAGGCCGCTCATATTCTGGGCAACATAGGTTATACTATATTTACCAGGCTTGGTAATAGCATATCCTTTTAATAAATCTACGTTTACTGAAAGGCTGTCACCTGGTTTTACTGCGATGTAGCTGTCTGCCGGTGGCGGCATAATTCTTTTTGCCATTGCACCTTTATAATTTACCTCTTCGCCTGTTGCTGGTTTAATATCAAGATACTTGCTCATTAAAGGCTCAAAAGGTGTATGCCATTTACAGAAATGCTGCACGCTGTCGGCAGTATTATAAACCGTAAACTTCATCAGGACTGAATCACCAGTGCTGATCATGTCTTTAATTTTCATTGTTGCAAATAACGGTTTTGCAGCACTGGAATCTGAAATAGTGGTTGTTACAGAATCAGTTGTAGTTGTGGTGCTTTCTGCTGTACGGGTAGATTGGCTGCATGACGATAACATCAGCATAGCAGCAGATAAAATTGGAATAATGTTTTTCATAATGTAAAAGTATTATTTTGTCAGTTATGTGTATATTATATTCTACTACAAAATTCTTGCCGCTCTGTTCAACTTGACAGTATTTATTTTATAAATTATTACTGCTGACAACCCATTTTTATTGCTTCAATATAAAGCATTAATAGGTACCTACCCCTTTGAGCCGGGATCAGGTAATAAAACACCTTCAATGGATCATCAATTCAGATTATGGAAGTATCGATGGTTTTTGATTAAAGATAATAGCAATACTTTTTGAACGACCCGTTGTATCTTTGTTTAACGTCAGACTGCTCCCTTCAAAGCGCTCATATCCAATTTCAGGATTAGCTTTTTCACCACTATTTGCAGTTTTAACTAACTCCAGGGCGAGCAGCGGGCCGGGTATCTTTGCACCAAACCAGTGCTCATCTTCTTTCTGTTTCCAGGTAACAAGTGCCAAAACCTCTCCGCTTGTGTGTGGCGTATTGCTTTTAAAGGATTGTAATGCCAGATCGTTGCCATACAAAGTAGACATGGTTTCCTTCTTCTTGTTAATAGAAGAATTGATCACTTTTAAGCCCATCTTGTTAAATTGAAAGGAAGATGGTAAAGAGGCTTCTTTATTGATCAATTTACTTTGATCATGATTTGAACAGCCAGCTAGTGCCAGGATTAATGCGGGTAATACTATATATTTTGTGTTCATGGGGTTTAGTGTTTAATAGGAAAAGTAAATACAAAATCATTATCGCGCATTGGCCGGTGGCAGTTTACACATTCTGTGGCAAATAATTTCGTCTTGCCATAAGGCAACAGCTTAGGAGTTTTAAATCTTGCAAATCCCCATCCGGCGGTAGATTTATATTTTTTATCATCCTTGATCATATATTCTACCTGTTTAAACGCTCCTGTAGTTACATTTCCATCTGCATCGGTCAGCTTGTCCCATCCAACTTTTGCGAATACCGTTCCATTTGGCCAGGGGTTAATATGTTTCTCTGCGATGGCTTTAACGGCGATATCATTTCCGAAAATGACGCGCATTGTGCCGTTATCAAAACGATCTGATGTAGTAACCACCTTCCAGTTTTTATAATCAGGAATATATTCAATACCGTTTAAAGCGACAGGCAGCTTGGGTAACGCGCTATCATGCTTAGTCCAATTTCCGTATTGTTTGTCATAAGCATTGATCTTACTGGTATCGCTTGGTTTACTTTTAAGCATACTAACCAGGTATTTTTTTAATATACCAAGGTCACTTCCGGATACTCTGGTGCCAGGATGTACAACTTGATAGGATTTTATAGGCATATCGCCCGACTGGATCTGGTTTACGGCCTCCCATAATTTCGCTGCCTGATCTGGCTTGGCCAATCCCTGAAATTCTGAGAAATTAAGTACTGCTCTTCCTTCTTTTACATCTTGTGCAACTTTCCAGTAAACAGGGTTGATTTTGTCGTACCACCTGATATTACTTTCATTAGAATGGCAATCATAACAAGCTTTTCTGAGAATGGCCTTAACTTCCTGCGGTGCCTGGATATCTCCGGTCACAACAGGATTTTCTATGGTTGGTCTGCTGATAAACTGGATCACGACTAAACAACCTACAAAGAGGAGGATAATTGCAAAGATTATTTTTCGAAACGGTCGTTTGGCTGGCACATTCATATGTTCTTTTTTCTATAAAGTAACATTAATCCGGATGCCGTGACAACCATAATTCGTTTAAACGGGGCAAACTATAGTTCAATACGCCACGATTGTCGTTAGCTGATGCCAAGTGCAAGCCATAGCTCTGCCTTCAGCAGGTTACCAGAATACAATATAAAGCGCAGAAAGTATGCCGCAGATTATTACAGAAGCGACAATAAAAGAAGGATTGACCTTAAACATTTTAGTATCGATTTCTAAGCCCTGCGGATTGTTTTTACTCTTAGGATCTGCCAGCGTAATCACAATCATCAAAACGATGATGATACAAAACACCCAGGACATCCTGTTTAAAAATGGGATGTCGCCGATACTTCCACCAGTTAGCTGTGGCAGGAACTTGAATAGCGTAGACAATGGAATGGTGAGCACCGCAGCAGAAAGGGCAGCAGCAGAGGTTGTCCGTTTCCAGAAGAACCCAAGCAGGAAGATCGCAAATACCCCCGGTGAGATAAAACCAACATATTCCTGTACAAACTGGTAAACCTGGTCAAAACTCCGCAATGCAGGCGCAATAACAATTGCGATTAGCGACGCAACAATAATTGACCAGCGTCCTACATTCAGCATTTTTCGTTCAGAGGCTTCTTTATTGATGTATTTTTTGTAGATATCCAATGTAAAAATAGTAGCTATGCTATTGCTTTTACCGGCCAGGGAAGCAACAATTGCAGCAGTAAGTGCAGCAAAAGCCAATCCTTTTAGTCCGGAGGGAAGCAGGTTCATCAGCACAGGATAAGCATGATCAGGTTTTACGCCGCCCGCAGCATCCAGCATTTCGGTCTGGAAATAGCCATGCTGGAACAAAACATAGGCACATATTCCCGGTATCACAACTATCAGCGGGATCAGCAGCTTCAGGAAAGCGGCGAATAGCAATCCGCTGCGCCCTGTTTTCAGATCTGCACCCAATGCACGCTGCACGATATATTGATTACAGCCCCAGTAGTTGAGGTTGTTGATCCACAAACCACCAACCAGCACGGCAAGACCGGGCAGTTCGTTATAGAACTTGTCACCTTTAGAAAAGATCATATGGAAATGGTCGCCTGCCTCAGCTCTTAAAACCGGCAATGCACCCAGTACAGTATCAATATGCAACTTATCAGAAACCATATTTAAAGCCATATAACAAGTAACCAAGCCGCCTGCCACCAGTACAAAAACCTGTATTACGTCCGTATAGCCAATAACTTTCATACCTCCCAGAGTAATGATTACCGAAAATACAGCTAATCCTATAATACACAGATTAAATGGAATCCCTGTTATCGTTTCTATCGCTATTGCCCCCAAAAAGAAGATGGAAGTTAAGTTAACCAATACATAGACCAGGAGCCAGAAAACAGTCATGATTGTGCTTACCGTATTGTTGTACCTGCCGGATAGGAACTGCGGCATCGTATAAATGCGGTTTTTAAGATAAATAGGCAAAAAGAAAACTGCTACTATGATCAATGTTGCCGCAGCCATCCATTCGTAACTGGCGATTGCCAGTCCCATCGCAAAGCCAGAGCCAGACATCCCGATAAAATGTTCAGCAGAAATGTTGGAAGCAATAATTGACGCACCAATAGCCCACCAGGTCAGAGAACCTTCTGCAAGGAAGTAATCCTTAGTGCTGGAACCTGTCGATTTCTTATTCCGGTATACCCAGTATCCGTAACCGGATACAATGACAAAATAGATGAAAAAGATAGAATAATCGAACGTGGACAAATGATTCATAGAGACGGGTAAAGGCTTGCGAATTTAGTATTTATAGACGAAATAAGCAGATTAAACTATAAAGAATACTTAGTTAAAGAAATACATGATATGTTGTTGTTCAGTAAAATTACCAGTATGCTATCAATAAATCGTTTAAATAACAAACAATTTGCAGTATCCTTAGGTTTTAAACTACTTACGGTTATCATAAGCACGACATCTTGGAATTTACATATTTTTCACATTTTAAAGGGGCAGTTTTAAGTCTGGCCATCCTTGCCGGTATCCACGGCACATCCTTTAGCCAGGATAAAAAGTCACCGGATTCGCTGAAAGCAGACTCATTGCGCAATATCGCAATTATCAAATCAGATTCTACCTATAAACAATATGATATATCTGACCTGCTCCGGACGATCCTTCATCCCAACAGGAAAACCATTTCGACCCGTAAAAAGTCGGGCATTACAATTATCCCCAATGTAGCCTATAACCCCAGCATTGGTGCCCAGATCGGAATCAAAGCCGTTGCCGGAAGAAAGCTGGGGAGCGATCCAAATACACTGATGTCGGTTGCCTCTACCTCTGCGTCCATCACTACAAAAGGGATCATTTATTTTTACATTAACCATAATGTCTATACACCCGGTAATACATGGAATTTCCAGGGAAGTCTGGTTGCGGCCAAAACTGTTACACCAGATTTTGGATTAGGTATAGGTGAAGGTGCTGAAGGCAGTGAGGAAGACCGCATCCTGAGCAACGCCGACCGTCAGGGTTACGTGCTCCATGCCCAATATTACAGCTTTAAAGAAAAAGTATATAAACAAGTTGATGAGCACCTTTTTATCGGTGCAGGTGTAGCTTTTGATATCCGCAGGAAAATTGAGGATAAAAAAACTACAGACGAGCTTACCCCCTACAATATTTACAGCGACAGATATGGCTTTGACCGCGATCATTACGCATCAAACGGTTTGCTGTTCAATGTACAATACACTTCACGTGATAACCAGAACCGCGCTTACAAAGGCATTTATGCCGATGCGGGAATCCGTGTGAACCAGACATGGATAGGGAGCTCAAAAAACGCCACCCAATTTACCACAGATTTCAGAAAATACTGGAGCCTGTCCAGCCGTAATCCGGAGCATGTGATCGCTTTCTGGAACTGGGGCAGCTACCTGCTGAGCGGGTCACTCCCCTATCTTGAATTACCTGGATCTGGTAAAGACCCGGCTTTCCGTAGTGGCAGAGGTTATACTATCGGGTACTTTAAAGCCACTAAATACTTTTATTCTGAAGTAGAATACCGCTTTCCGATCACTAAAAACAAGTTCCTTAGCGGCGTTACTTTCTTTAATGTACAGACGGCCAATGATAACCTGGGCACAAAGCTTTTTAATAAGTGGCAGCCTGCCGGCGGTGCGGGCTTACGTGTATTATTTAATAAGGCTACACGGACTAATCTCTGTCTTGATTATGCAGTGGGCAAATACGGCAGTAAAGGGTTCTTTCTTGGTTTAAATGAAGCTTTCTAATTTTAAAAAATATGCGAATAGCAACTTATAATGTTAACGGGATTAATGGAAGGCTACCAGTATTGCTTCGATGGCTGGAGCAGACCTCTCCGGATGTGGTATGCCTGCAGGAGTTAAAAGCACCACAGGAAAAGTTTCCTGAACAAGAGCTGCTGGCTGCTGGTTATCATGCGATCTGGCATGGCCAGAAAAGCTGGAACGGGGTGGCCATTTTGGCAAAATCTGCAGAAATCAAAGAGACCAGACGTGGGCTTGCCGATGATCCGGATGATTTGCAAAGCCGCTATATAGAGGCATTTGTAGACGGAGTTGTGATTGGCTGTCTCTATCTGCCTAATGGAAATCCGGCTCCCGGGCCAAAACTAGATTATAAAATGGGCTGGATGGAAAGGTTTACCGCTCATGCAAAAGAATTGCTTAAGTATGATCTGCCGGTAGTTCTGGCTGGAGACTATAATGTAATCCCTACCGAACTTGATGCCTACAAACCCGAACGCTGGGTTAAAGATGCACTTTTCAGGCCCGAGGTACGCGCAGCATTTAAGGAACTTACAGATCTGGGCTGGACAGATGCTTTAAGGAAGATATATCCAACCGAGACGATCTATACTTTCTTTGATTATTTCAGAAATGCATACGGACGAAATGCCGGACTACGTATTGATCATTTCCTGCTGAATACACAATTGGACAGCCGGCTAATTAATGCCGGCGTAGACCATGATGTACGTGGATGGGAAAAATCAAGCGATCACTGCCCGGTATGGATAGAAGTTAAAAATAAGTAGCGCGGATAAAATTCAGCAGCACTGAGGCAGGAACAACAACAGTGCTTACCCTGCTGTAACGTGCGATATTGATTCCATAAAAGTTGCCATGGAGATCAAAAACAGGTCCGCCGTTTTCCGCAGGTCTTATCTTTGCATCATGCGCAAATACCTGTTTAAAACCGTCCCGCAATTCGCTTTTGCCACCAGCAAATAGTTCTGCCGGATGATTACCCAAAAGCTGAGGTTTAATTTCCAGTACAACCTCTTTGGAATAAGTACTATCTTTACGTTTAACCTGTATCACTACTTTATCATTTGGCCAGTACTTTTTAGATTCCATGATATAATCTGCACGGCGGGCAATAGTTACACCGTTTATGCTAAGCAGCTCATCGCCTTTTTCCAGTTTAGCTGCACTGGCAGGTGTATGTGGCTGTACAGAAGTAAACAAAAGCGGACCAAAATAAGCTATCTGTGCACCAAGATAGCCGATGCTGGTTAGTTTCGGTAAAATAAAGCCCTTGCTCCCCAGTATGCTGAGCCTGCAGGAATCCCCACCTAGTGGAGAATACAAAAATCTACCCAGCTGATCAAAACCTACAGTATCTGTAAACATCTGTTTTAATTTCACAGCACCTCTCATCACAATACCAGTCGTTAGTAAAACCAGGTCATTTTCTTTATCTCGTGCAATGACAGTTGCATCAACCGGCTTGCCCTGGTAGATAACGTGAGGATTTTCTCCTACCAGAGAGCTTTTACTGATGACTATGCTTCCCTGCACAAAGCCCTTATTTGGCATGATGCCTTCCATATCAATCAGAGTTCCGCGAACTTGTTGGGCTTTTTCTTTCCAGCGGCTTCTAACTGTTAAACAACTCGCTGTCAGCTTATCCACCAGCTTACTATTGGCCCAGGAATTATTGACCCGGGGAATTGCAATGATTTTGCCAGCCAGGGGATCCACTCCTGTGCTGTCGGCTATTAAAGGAAATGATTTGTAAGTCTTTGCCATATTAAGCATCTTCCAGTATTTTCGGTACAGATCGACCGGAATCTCAAAATTGTCATTTTCTGCAACGTCTATCGCACTGTGCAAACCTATTACCCTGCCCAGGTAATCAAATAACGGTCCTCCGGAATCTCCGGGCTCCATCAAACAAGTAGACCGTATAAAACCATACTTATTTTTCACTTCCGCAATATGACCGAACCTGATCATTGGTAATGCCTGATCAAGGCTTTCTGGATAAGCAATACTAATACAGGGTTCATTTTTGACGATTGCTGATGACCAGCCCATTTCGGCAAAGGGCCACACCCCGTTCCCTGCAATTTTCATCATGGCAACATCAGGCATAGCAGGGGTATCTTCCAATTCAATCTCACCTAACCCCGCAGCAATCCCCGATCTGCCATCAGGGAACATAACTTTATATGTATTACCGGGTACATTTACATGTGCAGCAGTTAAAATATGACCATCACTGCTTACAACCACACCAGTAAACTGTGCACTTGTCCGTGTATTTCTAACCGTATCGAAGCCCCATATCCTGACACTTGCGGAATATCCTTTTGCAATGGCCAGTTGTATATGCCTTTCTAATTTTTCAGCATGGAACGGCTGACCCATAACAGGTGGCGACATCAATAAAAAAAGAACGGCAAGTAAGCTTTGTGTATATTTTAAGATCATATAGTTTAGTTTAACGTTGGTGAGTTTCAGATCATCTCCTTAATAGTCAAAGAGGCCGTTTTTTATGTTAAAAAACTTAGAATGTGCCTGTTTTTAACATAAAATACAGCCTCTTATCAATCAGGATTAGGCCGATCGCTTATTTGTAGATTTCCGCCAGTCTGGTATTTAATGTTTCTCCCCGCAGATCATTTGCAATGATTTTCCCTTCCTTACTCACCAGGAAACTTGCAGGTACCCCTCTCACGCCATACAGTCTGCCTACTGCATTATTCCATCCTTTAAGATCAGAAACATGCAGCCATGGAAGTCCGTCCTTCGCAATGGCATCAACCCATTTCGCTTTATCACTATCAAGGGATACTGCGATTACTTCGAACCCTTTTTCTTTATAAAGTTTGTACTGTTTTACCAGGTTTGGATTCTCTGCACGGCATGGCGCGCACCAGCTGGCCCAGAACTCTATTAAAACCAGCTTTCCTTTTAAATCTGATAACGAAACAGGTTTTCCGTTTACATCATTTAAAGTAAATCCCGGTGCTTCGGCACCCAGAGCAGTGATACTTTTTGATCTGATACGCTGTGCCAGTTCTTTTCCCATATCCGTCGCCTGCAGATCCGGTCTGATCTGACTGTAAAGGGAAGCGATTTTAGCTTCATTATCTTTATTTCCCTGTGTTTCTGATAAAGCCACCAAAGCAAAAAAAGATTGCGGGTGCTGTTCTGCGAACAACAATTGTTTATCATTCTTATTTTTGATCTTCAGCATATACCTGTCATTTACAGCTTTAGTAAATTCAGGGTCTTTTTTATCTTCAGCAGTCCCGCTATTGAACTCTGCATTTACCGCTTTTGTCAATTCCATAATTGATCCTCCAATGGCTTTATTATAAGCTATATGATCATCATAAACCTTAGAGCCTGAAAATACTGCATTACCCAGAGAGTCTTTAGAAGTAATTTGTATAGTCTCTTTTCCGAAATAGAAATAGATCACATCACCGGTATAAACTGCCCGGTTTTTACCATCTCCTTTGTGCGCAAGCGCCATACGTGCATATGCGTTACCGCTGATCCTACCCGAAAACTTAAATACGCCATCAACAAGATCAGTAGAATCTTCATGGCCTGTACCGTTATCCATATAATCTATATAGATTCTTGCAGGAGTAGTTAAATTACCAATTTTACCAGTCATGGTAAAATTGGCAGACTGTGCTGCTGCCATTAAAGGGATCAGCAATGCGGTTAGTATTATTAATCTTTTCATCTGTTTTTCATTTAATTGTTCAATTAATATTTTACGTTAGGGAAATCTTCTTTGGCATTTGCCAGCATATATTCCCATTCTGTACTCCATCCGAAAGCAGCAGTTGCACGCGCTTTTAGATCTACTCCGGCAGCGCCGCTCCAGAAGTGTATGAATTCTCCCCAATTCATGTTGCGGCTATATTCCTTCCCATTCTCTTTTTTAGGAAAGTTAGCCGCCAGTAAAGCGAAATATTTATTCAATACCTCCGCTTTTCCGTAGTTGTTATAAATCGGGAAAAACCAGTTCTTAAACCACTGACTTCTGGCTCTGGGGAAATTATCATACTGGTCTTGCATCTGGGCATAGACCCGATCAGCCATAACCTGCTTTCCTGTATGCAAATAGACATCGTAAATAAAGATTTCCATGAACTTGCTATCTCCCCAAATCACATCCGAAGGTGAGCCCTGAACACCATGGCTCGCCCCGCAAACAATATGACCAATCTCATGGACAGGGATTCCCAGCTCCTGATCACCAGGATTTGTCCAGTCGCCTAAACCGCAATCGATTGTATTATGATAATCATGACTAGCATCAAAGTATGAGGCAGGATGCCCGCCGCCATCTAAAGCAGAGACATCAGTACCCACTAAATGATAAACAAGGAACAGCCGTGGATCCGGCCCGAAATCTCCATATGTTTTTTTTGTATAGGCCCATACATCAGACATTGCCTGATATGGCCACACTACAGTTCGCGGCATATTATCATCATAATAAACTGCGATCTGATCATTGACATAGGTCCGCGAAAGCAGCATATTATGTTCGAACCAGTGTTCCTGCCATTTTTCAGGTGGTGTAACCTCATTTACGGTAACCTCTCCGTTATTCTTTTTACAAGCGGATAGTAGTAACCCGGCGACTATAATTGAATATTTAATTGTTCTTAACATTTTGTGACAGATTATAAATTTCTAATGAGCATATCCACAGGTGCACCAGGGATTCCGTTAATAGTTTTGGTGATTACACCATTTACACCGACGCTTATATTGATCGTTAAAATACTCCCATCTACCCCGACAGTCAGCGTGTTATCGTCATCACTGATTTTTAACATCGAGACTGATTTTCCATTCAGGTTAGCATCGAGCACCTTTAAGTCTTCATTTACAGGATTATATCGGTAGATCTTATCATTTGAAGAGAAATAAAATACATTTAGACTACTGCGCTGCCATTTGGTGGTCGCATTAACCAGTGATGCTCCTTTAAATACTCTTTTGGCTAATGCTTTAAAGCTTTTGGAATCCCCAAAAGGATAAGTAAAGCTGAGTTCGTTAATGGCTCCATCTGCAGCTTTAAAGAACGCATAGGAAGTACCTCCTTCAGCTGCCCTCATGTACAGCAAATCATCCATTCCTACATTTTTAGGATCAAAACCAGTACTTGTAGCATCTGTTGGATAGCTGCTTCCTGTATAGCTCCCATCACCAGAAAAAATAATAAATGCTTTAGCTTTAGTGTTAAACCCAAAATAGAAATTGCTGCCATGGGTAAAATACTTAGACATCGTATAATCTCCGGATTGCTCATTTCCGAACTTACCATAATCGTCTGCGTTAGGTGCGGTAGATTGTGTACCAACGTAAAACTTACCGTTCACCACCCCGTTGGGTACTGTCCCCATTTGCGAAGGGTAAAACAGCGGTTCTAGGTAACCTGGTGAAATCAATGCAGGGGCAGAGAAAAATTGTGCATCAAAATAAGTTTTCTTCAATAGGGTAGCTGCGTCAAGCACCACCCCTCCCTGAGCAGATTTATCGCATAACAACCAATATTCTTCTTTAGTATTTGGCTGATAAACAAGCGGCTTGGAATAATAAAGTTGTACAGGATTATCGGGCAGTGCTTCTCCGTTCAGGGATTGGTACAAATCCGGTAATACCGTTCCGTCTGGTTTTACAAAAGAGAATTTAGACTTGCCATTGTCGCTACTCAGAACAAGCTGTCCAACGGAAAACTGTGTTGTTCCGGTAATCTTAAAAGGTATCGTGTATTTTAGTCCGTTCCGTTTATCAGTAACAATCAGTTTTGCAATACGATCGCCCGGACCAAGATTGTAGATCATTTTTAATGGATATCCTGTATAGATATCGTCTTTAAACAACTCCTGTACAGTAATATGCCATTCGTAATCCAGATCTTTTAAAGGATCTGCATCGGTTATGGTAATCTTTGGTTTCAGGATTAGTGAATCCCCAATCAACGCGGAAAAAGTACCGTCTTTTAAGCCTGTAATCACAGGCTCAGACGGTGGTGAATAAATGTAATTCCCTAAATCTTTTTTGCAGGAAGTATAAAGGCAAATTACAAATGCAAGTATATATAAGTGTCTGAATTTCATGTTTTCTTATTTAAAAACTTTATATAATAATCTGTTTACCGTCCTCATCAACAAAGAAATAACTGTCCAGCTGTGCATAATATCTGAGGTAAAACTTTTTTTCAGGAGAAGCAGAATTATAAAAGTCATAATCCTTACTTCCATCAGTTCTTTTAACAACCACAAAACCTTTTTCCGGATACCGGGATACCCACGTAAAAGGGTCTTTCAGAAAAGCCCTGGTATTATCTATGTAATAGAGGGACCTCGGTATTTCCAGATAGAAATTAGGTTTGGTAAATGATACCAGGTCGACGGTACCCGAAGTGATCAGGAATAGCTGGTGTTTGATCCTGCTATAATCACCCAAACTGCCCTGCCAATAGATCCACCACTCCGGCTTTTCCAGCCGGTTAGAAAAATAGATGGATTTTGTTCTTACACTTTCGGGCAAGCTGGAATTAAAGTCTTCACCGCCGCTGATTTTAATGGATAAAAGAACCGAATGCGATAGCAATCCTGTATCAATATTTTTGATAATCACCGGGATATGGACTGTACCAGAATCTGCTGGCATAACATAGGAAGATTGCAATGCTTCGTAATGCAAGCCTCTTACAGCAGAAGTCTGCTCTCCCGAGACAGTCATTGCGAACTTACGGTCGTGGCCCACTCTCTCGCCAGAAATGACAACTGGCACCCATATCGTATCTCTGGCAAGTTCAGGATGATATGCGAAGGAGTACGTAATCATAGACGAATCCAGATTTCCATCCTTGTCTTTATAATTCAGGTAAATATTGTCTTTAATACTGTAAAGCAGCTTGTCTTCCTTTTTGCAGGCTATAAGAAATATACTGAGCAGAAAAATATAGAATAACTTCTTTTTCATAATGGTTGAGATAAGATTAATTGCCACTGTATGCCAGTTCATCAACTGGCAGAGGGAACATGAAAATTTTGTTGGATGCCGGGTAGATTAATCCGTTTGTAGCGATTACGTCCATGTTTAAGCGTTTGAACATAAAAAAGATCTGACTTTCCCCGTAAAACTCCTTACGGCATTCTTTAGTCAGCTCATTCATAAACTCAGACTTACTGATTCCCGGGGTTAATAACGTGCCTATATTCCGGTGGGTGCGCGCTGTATTAAAATAAGCTACTGCTTTATCCGGGTTGCTGTCAAAACTTGCTTCTGCAGCTATATAATACATTTCGGTTAATCTTAATCCAGGAGCCAGCAATGGGTGCATATTGGTAACAGGAGTACTGTTTGTGGTATATTTTACCAGGTATGACCTCGACTTGGATTCTGCAGCAATATCCTGAAACCATTGCATACGGCGCCAGTCATCTCCCCCAACGGTAGTCAGTTCATAAATCTGGTTAATCTGTAAAGAGCTGGAAACGTACGCAGCATCAACCTTTGAAAAAAGGTCAACCACATGCTGTGTGGATCCGGGAATGTACCAGCCGAATACCAGCTCTTTGTAAAATATTTTATCACGCTGACTAATATTGGTATTAAAGAAATCATCCTTATCTGTCCAGGGAAATTTATTTGAATTGATCACCTCATTTGCATTTATCAAACTGTTCACCAGGTCATTTTTGTACAAGTAAACCCTCGCGAGCTCAGCACATACGGCATAGTAATTGATCCTGTGCCTCCTGTTTTGCAAAAAGAGCGTTGAACCGTTTGTTTCTGTTGATTTTTGAGCCGCCGGAAAATTTTCTGCATATGTTTTGTTAGGATATCCGACAACATAACCTGCAGACAGGATCGGATCAGCACTTTTCATGAGTTGTTTTGCCAGGGTAAGATCTGCGATTACTTTGTCAAGCACTTCAGTAACTGTAGAAAATGCAATAGGCTTTATCGAAACTGCAGTTACATATGGAATTGCAGTGGCCATCGGGCCATTTTTGTAAGAAGGGCCAAACATTCTGAGCAGATCGAAATGTAAGTACGCACGCAAGGCAAGAGCTTCGCCCTTCACAATTTCATAATTTTTGCCACCGAAAACATCCTTTTTCTGGTCGACCACTTCCAGTATCTGATTACAATTATTAATTGCTTTATAACCAGCTTTCCATATGGCGTTACTCTTACCTTTTAAGAGGTCATCCTGATATTGAAAGGAGGCAATTTTCTGATAATTGATATCTGTAAATTCATAGTTCTGCGCCATGATATCCAGATTGCTGAATGTTAAATTTCCACCATACAAATCGAGGGACGAACAGTAGGTGTATATTCCGTTTAAGGCTTCCTTAAACCCTTCCTCTGTACTAAACAGCTGCTCTTTAGTTACATCAGATTCTGGCTGTACATCAAGAAATTTTTTGCAAGATGAAAAGACCAGCAGGGAAATTATAATAAATAAATACTTTTTCATTACAGTATATTTGTTTTTTAAAGGTTATGAAGCTATCATAAGCATAATCTCTACTATTTGTAAGCTGTATACTTATGATGGTTTCATTAGAGTATATTTGTTTTTTAAAGGTTATGAAGCTATCATATGCTTATATCATTACTTTTTGTAACCATAAGCTTGATGGTCTCATATGCCTGTTATTAGAATGATGCCTGTACCGAAAATGTTAAACTTCTTGAAAAAGGATAGCTGATCCCTCTTTCGATATCAATGCTTGAGGACCGGAACAAATCGTTCATCGTTATTGCTGTTCTTAAGTTCTGAAAGCCAGCTTTACGAATTGCTGCCGGCTTAAAATCATAAGAAAAGTACAGTGACTGCAATTCGAGAATATTATCCTTTTGTACAAAGCGCGACGACACATAAGTTTTATTTAAGTCGGCAATATTTTTAAAGAAGGTCTGGTCGCCAGGTTTAATCCATCGGTCAGATAGTACACGGCTATCCACATTATACCGGGGGTCGGCATTCTCTACCCTATCAATCAGCGTTTGGTTATAAGTATCCCCTCCAAAGCGGTAATGGAAACTGAAACTCATCATAAAACGCTTGTAAGTGATATTGCTTCCAAAAAAACCTTCAGCTTTTGGCGTACTATTACCCACAGCCTGGACGTCTTTCACATCCCAGTTATAAGTCAGGCTGCCATCCTTTTTCATAAAGATTTCCTTCCCGTTTTCAGGATCTATTCCCATTGATTTTACAGCATAAATGGTATAGAGGGATTGTCCCTCGATGTATCTGACCAGCGGGGTAGAATAAGCATTATTATCTGCATTAGTCTGGAAGTTATCGATGTTGTTATTGAATTCTTTTAGGGAATTGGAAATCCTGACAATCTTGTTTGCACTGTGTGTGAAGTTCCCTGTCAGGTTGATATTCCAATCTTTAGTCCGGAAAACGTTTGCCTGTAAATACAGCTCGTAGCCTTTATTTGACATATCCCCCAGATTATCTTTGTAGGTGGTAAAACCCGTAGACGGTGCCAGATTGATATCAGTGATCAGGCCCCTGGTCAGTTTGTAAAAATACCGTGGAGAAATCACTATCCTGTCTTTGAGGAAACCCAGATCTAAACCTACATCTGTCGTATTCGTTTTCTGCCATTCGAGGTTGCTGTTGCCATAACCGGCAATCGTTGCACCAAGACCGGTAGAATACCAATTGGATGTGCTGTAGGTATAAATTGAACGGGCCTGGTAAGCAGGGAAACTGATAGATCCTAGTGTGGCCCTGCTCGCTTTTAACCGCAGCTGGCTGATCAGTTCTGAATCTTTCAGGAAATTCTCTTTATGTATGTTCCATCCTAAACCGATCGCCCAGAATGGAGCGAACCTTTTATCCGCGCCAAAAGCTGAAGAACCATCCATTCTGAACGAAGCATCCATCAGATATTTATTCTTATAGGCATAATTACCTGTAAAAAAGGCACCTGCAGTCCGAGATTTTACCACATTACCTTCCGGATGTGCATCTTCCTTATAGATACGTGCGAATCCGATATTGGTAAACCTGTCATTTGAAAATCCCTGTGCCTGTATCAATTTCGCATCTGATGTGGATGACAATACATTGGCACCCAAAACAAGATTGAAGAAATGCTCACCCAGCTGTTTATTATAATTGATGGTCACATTCCCATCAATACCTAAACGGTCTTCATTGGTATAATCATAACTTCCCCTGTTATTGAGTTTATCTGATGCCGTATTATAAAAATTGCTGCTATAAGGAGAAACAAAGCGGTCGGCCGTCAGATCTGTTTTATTCAGACTCACCAGTCCACGTAATCTGAAACTGTTTGACAATTTGTAATCAACAGAAAATGCATCAATAATCTCAGTATAAGCTGATTTATTAAAACTGCTCAAACTTGCCTCATAAAGGGGATTAAACTGGGTTTGAGTCTGAAATTGTTTATCGGCCTGCATACCAGTATTGATCCTCCAGCTGGCCAGTTCCTGTATTAACCTGCCTGTACTATCTGTTTTGGGATAATAAGGATTGGCATATACATAACTGGAAAAATCACCATAGGGGGAGTTCACCTGGTTAACTTGTGTTATGGAAACTTCATTCTTAAAAATCAGCTTCGGTGATGGGTTGTAGGTAAAATTTACGCCGCCGCTGTATCTTTTGTTTCCAGATCCCATCATTACGCCATCCTGGGTCTGGTAGCGCAGATCCACCCCATACCTGAATGTCTGATCGCCCCCCTGGGCATATAAAGAGTTCTTGTGAGAAAACGAATTTTGCAAGGGCTGTGAAAGCCAGTAAGTATTTACACCGCTGGCCACATTTTTTAGCCTGACAAAAAGTTCTGCATCCAGGATCTCTTGTTTAGTATCTCCACTGGTTTTACTTCCTGCACTGTATAAGCCGGCTAGCTGTTCATAGGCAATTTTATCTTTTGCATTCAGCACATGATAACCGGATAAGTCGGGCGCCTCAAAAGTCAGTTCATAATTATAAGAGAGCTGCAGTTTACCAGCTATCGGCGCCTTTGTAGTAATCACCATTACGCCATTTGCTGCCCTGGAACCATAAACTGCCGTTGCTGCTCCATCTTTTAACAAGGTTACCGTCTCTATCCGGTTCAGGTCCATATCAACTACTTTTTGCAGTGAGACTTCGAAACCATCTAATATAAAAGCCGGCTGATTATATGCACTGGACAGATTATTACGGTCCAGTACATCATCGGTCATCGATGGCAATGCAGTAGCCCCGCGCACATTGATTTTCGGCAATTTGTTCGGATCTGAACCCACAAGATTATTATCCATCAGTTTAAAAGACGGATCGAAAGATTGAATTGCTTTCAGCAGATTTTGCGGATTATTGCGTTTAAGATCTGCTCCTGTAATAACAATCGCATTTCCGGTATAGTTATCCTTTTTGATAGACTGATAACCAGTAACTACCACATCGTTCATCTGGTTGACCTGTGGTTCGAGGCTAATTGTAATAAACTTTGAATCTTTTACGGTAATCTCCTTTGGTTTAAACCCGATATAGGTGAAGACCAATACATCTCCGGTCTCTACCGTAATACGGAACTCGCCCTTATCATTTGTTTGTGCCTTTAACGTTTTGTTGTTCTTAACAGTGATATTCACACCGGGGATCCCCCCCTGTTCAGCGTCCAGAACCTTACCATTGATCTCAATTTTGTCGTTCGTTTTTTCCGCCGTACCGGAAGGCAGTTTGTTGCGGATTACAATTGTTTTATTAATGATATCATACTGCAGGTTTTGTCCAGACAGACAAGCCTGCAGGGCCTGATCTAATGAAGCATTGGATAATTCTACACTCACATTGTTCTTAGTGAGATTAACTTTTTCGTTGTAGAAAAACAAAAAACCCGTTTGTCTTTTAATATCCTTAAAAACAGTTTCGAGAGTGGTATTTTTCCTGGAAATCGTAATTGTTTGTGAAAAGCCTGCGGCAGTTACATGTAACGTGCCTATGAGTAATAAAATAGAAGTCAATTTCATCACTAGGAGTAATTTAAACTTTACGGCCCGTATCATCGATACGGGATTGTAAAGACTGGTTAATTTCATACTTTTGTTATAGAATTTAGTTAATAAAAATGCAGCTGAGTTCGAATGTGGCTGCAGACCTCTTTGTTCTGCCGGAAGCGGTGAGACGCTTCCGGCTTTTGTAGGTGTTGGTTCGGTTAGTTTGATCAGTGTAGCTGTCTTTTCATGTTTTCTGTTGAAGTGGTTAAAGGTTTGATTGATTATATTTAACTGTAAATGGTTCGCTATTTAGAAGGACTTTGTGTATTTTCGGAAACCGTAATAGTTTTTCCTGAAACGTTAAAATGCAGATTATTCAGTTCCAGAATTTTAAGCACCTGTGAGAGATTGCTGTTGCGGGAAATTTCTCCGGAGAATTTATCTTTTGCCACCGGCCCGCTATAAATTATATCAACATCATACCAACGGGTTATTTGCCGCATAATCGATTTAAGATCTTCGTTTTCGAAAGAAAAAACACCATTTTTCCAGGCCAGCACTTTATCCAGATCCACGCTGTGATCAACTTTGATCGAATTGCCGGAAATATTTAATTTCGCTTGTTGGCCCGGTGTTAAGATCACCTGATTACTTCCCGCCGAAACCTTAACGGCTCCTTCCAGTAAAGTGGTTTTCAAAAATGGCTCATCGGTATAGGAATTAATGTCAAAGTGAGTTCCCAGGACCTCTACTGTTTGCAGATCTGTTTTTACGCTGAAGGGTGATTTTTTATTTTTTGCTACTTCAAAATAAGCCTCGCCTTGTAGCTCCACTAAACGTTGATTAGCATCAAAAACTGTGGGATAAGTGATCGAAGAAGCAGAGTTGAGCCATATCCTGGTTCCATCAGAGAGCATTACCTGGTATTGTCCTCCCCTTGGTGTCGAAATCGTGTTTAACTGCCGAGTTTCAGCTGCTGGATGCATGCTTTGATCCGGAATAACCGTATATACGATCTGACCATCATCAGTATTTTTTATACTGATACCAGCTAACTGTACAATCTCTTTGTCTGCAGTTTTATCCAGCACAATCTTTTTACCATTGGCTAATGTTAAAATTGCTTTATTGCTGCCCGGGGAATGATCAGCCTGAAAAGCTGTTTTTACAATGGTTTTATTTTGCTGCAACAAGAAATAAGTGCCAACTGAAAGTGTAAGCAAAATTATCGCAGCTGCCGCATAGTGTTGGATAGAAATTTTAAAAGTTTTTATCGTACTGCCTTTTCTGCCAGAACCTTCATGTGATTCTATGCGCTGTTCAATTTTTTGCTTAATCTCGTTTTTTAATACCTGTGTATTTTCCTCATCTAGGAAATCAGGATTAATTTCAAACAGATTATAATACGCTTCGAGATACCTGACTTCTTCTTTAGAGGCAGTTCCGGAATTATATCGCACCAGCATCTCTAGAAAAAGCTGCTTATTAAATCTTTTCATGACTAATCTTTCCATACATGAGCACAAAAAGAAGCAAATAGCCCACGTCACATGAAAATATTTTTTAAAAACAGTATAAATTGCCTAAAAAGCCAATCTTAATAATAAGAAAAAGAGAATAAATCATAAATAACATCTACAGAAAACACTAAAAAGCAATATAAAAACAACCTATATCTATACTTGACCCTTCTAAAGCCTCAAATCAGATAATAAAATAGCATATTAAAAGTAATCTGCAAATATTAACGATGTGCATTAAGCAGGTAGATCAACAAAATCAAAGTTAGCGCGTCTTTTAATTTTGCAATGGCTTTCCCTAATTGATTGCGCACAGTTTTTGGAGAAATCTGCAATCGCTCTGCAATCTCTGCACTACTCAGATCTTCTTCGAACCTCATTTTAAAAATAAGGCGCTGTTGTGGAGACAGCGATTCAATCAATTGTTCAAAACTATCTACAAATTCCTGATAAAGGAGAAATGCATCAGCCCTATTTAAGGGGTCTTCAGTATAATTGGCAAAGTCAGGCAGTTCGGCATATTTGGATTCCTTTTCGAGAAATTTGAAGATATTGTTTCTGACAAGCGTAAAGAGGTAAGCAGGAAGATTCTCTATAGGGGCACTGGAACCCCTGGTCCATAACTGTACAAAAACTTCCTGTGCAATATCTGCAGCGTGATGTGCATTCTTTAAACGGCGGTAGGCAGAATTATAAACTTCTTTAAAATACTTATCATACAGGATATCAAATGCCTGCCTGCTGCCATCACTTACCTGAAATAAGAGCAATGTATCTTCTGAACTATGAACGCTTCCCTGCTGCATCTGGATTATAGACTCAAATTTATAAAAAATAAGAAGGAATGCAACAGAACTAAATCGATATAACAATGTATTAGTGATACATCAGTTGATTTAGCAACCCGGGGCCGATGCACCATGTTCCTCAATCAACTGATGTACAGTTAACCAAATACGTTTTTAGCCTTTTTTAAAACTGCATTGAGGTCAATCCCCTTACCCAGTACCCCTTTAAATAAATCACCAGTTTCCTTCAGCCTGTCAGCTGCATTAAATATGGTAAAGTCCTGCATCTTTAGACCATGTTTAACCTCGTCCCAGTGTAAGGGCATCGAAACCGTAGCACCGGGTTTTGGCCGCAAAGAATATGGGCAGGCAATAGTTGCACCCGGACGGTTTTGCAGGAAATCGAGGTACATTTTACCTTTCCTGTCGGCGATCATGCGTTCTACACTGGTGAAATCCGGCAGCTGTTCATTTACATGATTAACAATAATCCGCGCAAACATCTGAGACTGATCATAGGTATAAGCGGCACCCAGCGGCAAATAAATATGGATACCAGTTGAGCCCGATGTTTTACAGAACGATTCAACACCGATCTCGTCCAGAACCTTTTTCACTTCCTGTGCCACAGTAATTACCTGGTCGAATGTATTTGACTTATCAGGATCGAGATCAATCACGCAATAGTCGGGGTTATCAGGCGATTGTAGCCTGCTGAACCATGGGTTCATCTCTATGCATCCTAACGAAGCCATCCAGAGTAATGTAGCTTCGTCATCTCCCAGCAGGTACTGGTTATGCTTGCCCTCATCAGTAGTATGGGCAAAAGTCTTAGCCCAGTCGGGCGCCTTTCCCGTTACGTCTTTCTGATAAAACCCTTTACTTTTTATCCCGCCCGGAAAACGGTTTAATGACATTGGCCGGTCTTTTAAATACGGTAAAATGTATTCGGCTATCTTGTAATAGTAATTGAACATATCCCGTTTAGTCACCTTATCGTCCGGCCAGTAAACCTTACTCAGATGGGTAAACTTAAGGTCGTGCCCGCAGATAGTCCGCACTTGTGTTTCGTCCTTTGGATTTAATAGTGTTTTTCTTTCTTTTGATTTTGGAGGCGTTACTGCTTCGGTATGGAAATCCTTTTTGGTACTTTCCTGTTTGCTACTCTCTTTCTTCTTTTCTACCGTTTCAACTACTTCTGCAGTTTCTGCAGGGATCTCCCTGGTTACCTCTTTTGCTTTTTTATCGACCCTCATCCCCTGGAAAGACGGGTGCCTGAAAACACCATCTGTTGTAATTTCAGTAAAAGCAACTTCGCAAACTAATTGTGGTTTAAGCCAGGTAGCTTTTGCTTTCGGCGGATTTGGCCGGAAACGGGAAGGTTTATTGATGTCCGGCAATTCCTCGAAAGGACTTTTATCAGTAATCAGCGGTTTCATTTGCTGCATCATTTCTTTCTGCAGCTTGTCGGAAAAACCGGTACCCACCTTACCTGCGTATTGCAGGTGTCCATCCTCATACACACCAAGCAAGAGTGAACTGAATTGCTTCGAAGTATCTGCATTTTTTGTATAACCTGCAATTACCACTTCCTGACGTTTATGCACTTTGACTTTCAGCCAATCTGAAGAACGTGCATTCGCCGTGTAGGTGCTGTCTGCTTTTTTTGCGATAATCCCTTCGAGCCCAAGTTTCTGTGCAGCTTCAAAAAACTCAATACCGCTTGCTTCAAACACCTTACTGAGCCTTATCTGGTCATTATCTGCGGGCAGGATTTCTTTTAAAATTTCCTGGCGCTCCCGTAGTGGCAGCTCCCTTAGATCTTTACCATCATACCAAAGGAGATCAAATACATAATAAACCAGGTTGCCATCAGCTTCGCTGCGCCAGTTCTGGATATTTCCGAAATTAGAAATCCCGCGGTCATCCACTACCAGAATTTCCCCATCGAACACTGCATCGAGCGACCAGCCTTTTAGTATATCGTAAATAGGATAGAATTTTTCATTGAACTGTTTGTTGTTCCGTGATAACAGCTGTACGTCGTCTTTTATTGTAAAAGCCATTGCACGGTAGCCATCCCATTTTACTTCAAACACCCAGTCTTCATCATCAAAGGGTTCATCTACCAGCGTAGCCAGCATGGGTTTAATCCCAATAGGTATTTTGGCTTTAGGCGCTTTTTTGAGGAGGGATTTCACATTGATACCTTCTGTAGGAGCATCCCCGTCCAGTACCTCTGGCAAAGTAACCGCAGCGGTCTTTTTCCTTGTTGTCTTTTTTTCTTTGACAGGCAGCTCTTCCTCATGTCCGTCTTTCCATACTTTCTCTCCCGTTTTTTCCATTGCCGCTATGGTTTTGCCGGATAGAACCGACTTATCCATTTTGGTAATATCCTTTTCGGATGCAAAGTCATCCTTATGTTTAATCAGCAACCACCCATTCTCTCCCATGCCATGTGTTTTAACAAGGGCAAACTCGCCTTGCAGCTTCTCTCCGTGTAAAACTATTTTTACAGATCCATCTTTTAGCTGCTTAAGCAGATGCTTTTCCTGTGCTTTTTTGCCTTTAATCTTTTCAATGGGCTCATATGTGCCTTCATCCCATACAATCACAGTCCCCCCTCCATACTCCCCTTTGGGGATCATGCCCTCGAAGTCTTTGTAATCAAAAGGATGATCTTCTACCATCATAGCCAAACGTTTGGTCTTCGGATCGGTGGACGGACCTTTAGGCACAGCCCAACTTTTAAGTACACCGTCCATTTCGAGCCTGAAATCATAATGAAGCCGCGACGCATCGTGCTTCTGAATTACAAATTGCAGCTTCGTTGTGCTTTTGCTCTTCCCGGCTTTCGGTTCAGCAGTCTTATTAAAGTCGCGTTTAGCATTATATTTTGACAGGCTCATAGCAGATGATATTTCAGGTATTTTCTATAAAGTCAGATTTACCTGAAAAGGTTTTGATTTTAGTTGATCAAATAGTATAAACTGATATATTTGCCCTGATTAGCATATCAATTAACCTTCTCAGGACATTATAATCATACGGCTAACGCAATGAATAGTTTACAGGATTTTAAAGAAACATTACAGCTGACACAAATTCCGCCGGGTCTGTCCCCTTATTTAAGAGCCCTATGGTATGACGGAAAGGGCGATTGGCAGCGCGGACATGATATTATAGACCATCTGGGCGACAGGTCATCTGCCCATGTACATGCCTATATGCACCGCAAAGAGGGCGACCTGTGGAATGCGGATTACTGGTACAGAAGAGCAGATCTGACCCGTCCCAACATCCCCCTTGAAGAGGAATGGGAGCAGCTGGTTACGTTATTTCTTTAAAAACTTTTATTTACCTAATGCCTTTTGAATAGCAGCTTCGGTTACTGCTGCCATAATTTTATACCCTTCTTTATTTGGATGAACGCCATCGAGTGTTAGTTCCGGCCGCTGACCATTACGTTCTCCTACAAGTGGTGTAAAATAATCCAGCACGGTATATTTATTTGCTAAAGCATACGCCCTGATGAGTTTATTCAGCGCCATAATTTTTGGTGCAGGTTCTATTCCCTTTCGCCATGGGTATTCATTGACTGGCAGGTATTCACAAAGGATCACTTTGATCCCATGCAATTTTGCCAATTCTGCCATAGACGCAATATTATTCATGATGCTGGCATTGGTAACATGCCCTGTACTGCCAGCAATATCATTGCTCCCTGCCAGGATAATTACCGCTTTTGGTTTCAAATCGATTACATCCTGACGAAAACGGATCAGCAACTGCGGTGAGATTTGTCCGCTGATCCCTCTATCCAGATAAGGTCGGCCTTCAAAAAATCCGGGCACCATCTTTTTCCAGTTCTCAAAAATAGAACTGCCTAAAAACACTATACGGTCCTCCCCTTTTTTTAGCAGAGGAAGGTCGGCATTCTCTTTTTTGTAATGTGATAATGCAGCCCAGTCGTCTTTAAAATCTTCGGCAACAGCAGTATTTTTTACCGAATCAGTTCTTGTTTCCTGTGCCGCGGCAGATATAGAGAAAACGAAAGACAGGATAAGCAGATAGTTTAATTTCATGGTCGAGTAGAAAGTTTGCCTAATATAACAGATTAAAAAGAAAGACTACCTTTAATCATTCCATTAAGCGCTGGTAATGTTCAATAAACTTCGCAATATGTATCCCGTCGCATTACGCATGATGCACATGAATAGCCCAGGGTAAAAATACCTGACCGTTACGGAAATCGAACTTTCCAAAAACTATTTTAGGCACACAGTCCGATACCGATAGTATTTGAGCATGCTACATCCCGCTAAATTTGATCAGCGGTAGTACTGAATAGTGGATTACTCCATTTACGCCAGCTTTAGCTGTCAATCCTGCCTCAAGTTTTTCCTGTTCGATTTTTTAACGTCTATCCTTTTATGGAAAGCAGGCAGCAGAGAGGAAAATTAAAATAGTGATGATTTAATTAAACCGACAGAAGAGCTTCTCAACAATAAAAATAGAACTTTTAAACAAAGCAGTTTATACCAATTATAATGTATTTTTGGCTTGTCCAGCTTGCCTGTAATGGTTTAACCAATGAAATTCAAAAGAATATTTAAACGTACTATGATTATTACCTTCTCGATACTGGCCACATTGGCTTTAATTACCTTTTTATTTATGCAGCAAGCCTCATTCGGCAAAGCACCTTCAGGAGCCAGACTGGAACGTATAAAAAAATCTGCCCAATATAGTGATGGCGCATTCCAGAACCAGTCGCCCACCCCTACCTTCACCGGCGGAGGCACATTCTACTCTGTGATGGTAGATTTTATATTTGGCAAGCATGAACGCAAGGTGCCCGAATATACATTGCCTTCCATCAAGCGCGACCTGACGGTGCAGCCAGCTGTAAAACCAGAAATCACCTGGTTTGGGCATTCTTCTTACCTGATCCAGATCAATGGGCTGAATGTATTGGTAGACCCGGTATTTAGCGGGAGAACGTCACCCGTTTCCTATTTAGGTAACAAAGCGTATGAGGGGGCAGATATTTACAAAGCAGCAGATATGCCGCGTATTGATGTCATGGTAATTACGCACGATCACTATGACCACCTGGATTATGACACTATCCTTAAACTCAAAGACAGCGTAGGTGTATTTGTAACTTCATTGGGCGTTGGCTCTCATTTGGAATACTGGGGAGTTCCCGCAGAGAAAATCAAAGAGCTGGACTGGTGGGAAACCGCTTCAATTAATGAAGACACAAAGTTTATCGCTGCGCCAGCCAGACATTTCTCGGGCAGGGGAATGATACGTAATAAAACACTTTGGTCATCATTTATCTTCAAAACTAAAGGATACAGTATTTATCTCGGCGGCGATTCCGGATATGATCAGCATTTCGCTAAAATTGGCAAAGAGTACGGTCCGTTCGACCTGGCTATTTTAGAAGATGGGCAGTATAACTCTTTCTGGGCCAACATCCATATGATGCCGGAAGAAACAGCCCGGGCTGCTCATGATCTGAAAGCAAAAGTGCTGCTTCCTGTACATTGGGGCAAATTCTCTTTGGCTACCCATGCCTGGGATGAATCTATCAGCCGCGTTTTACAAGAAGCCGAAATCTTAAAATTAAAAGTAATCACTCCCGAAATAGGCGAACAGGTAATCCTTGACAGTATATTACCTGCATCAAAATGGTGGATAAAGGGACAACTGCCGTCGCACTGATAGGTTTTGGTATAGTTTCGCTTCCGTAAAATATTTATTCATTATCCGGTATAAAAGTAAAATTATGCCCGGAATGCGTCTATATTTGACGCAGATGTCAGATCCCCTTATCGTTAGAGCTACAGCAACCGATTATCCAGAATTAATATCCGTCTGGGAAGCCTCCGTTCGGGCCACCCACCACTTCCTCAGCGAAGCAGACATACAGGCTTACAAAAGACTCATACTTACAAAGTCTTTTGACAGTATGCAGCTTTACTGTATTAAGGCAGAGGATATAATCACCTCATTTATTGGGGTAGACAAAGAGTTGCTGCAACTGCTCTTTATACATCCGGACTGGCGTGGTAAAGGAGTCGGAAAGATATTACTGAGGTACGCCATCGAAGATCTTTCTGTAACGGAGGTTGACGTGAACGAGCAAAATAAACAGGCGCTGGGATTTTATTATCATATGGGATTTGAGCTGATAGAGCGATTTGAACACGATTCTATTGGTAAACCTTATCCGGTATTAACGATGGCGCTGAAATCCTGAAAAAAAAATCTCCAATTTGTCCAATCCTGAAAATCCGGTTGTCATTAGGTTTTAACAATTAAAATTTAAACAAAATGGAACAAAGGATCAACGTCCATGCAAAAGGACAAAATGCATTAAAACCTCTTTATGGCATCACCGGGTATCTGAAAAAGTCACCCGTAGAAGACAGTATTTTAGAACTTGTTTTTTTCAGGGTTTCACAAATCAACAATTGTGCTTACTGCCTGGATATGCACTCAAAAGATGCGCGTGCCAAAGGCGAAACGGAACAACGCTTGTACGGTATCAGTGCCTGGCGGGAAACACCTTATTTCACAGCACGTGAAAAGGCAGCATTAACCTGGGCAGAAGCGGTCACCTCATGTAATGTGCCTGATAATATTTATCTTGCCGTAACAGCACAGTTTACTGATGAGGAGTTAATTGATCTGACACTTGCAATTACAACTATAAATACCTGGAACCGTTTTAACCTGGCATTTCCAAATGAACCAGGGACTTATAAAGTAGGCCAGTTTGGATAATCAGAGACCATTAAACACGATTATAATGAATGATTTTTTATTAATATTCCGCAGGGATTTTAAAAGTAAGGAGTCGCAGCCTTCACCAGAAGAATTACAAAATTCTATCAAAGACTGGCAGAATTGGTTTGGCAGTATCGCTGCACAGGATAAACTGGCAAGACCATTACAGCGCTGGGACATTGATGGCAAGGTAGTAACAACAGCGAAAAATGTAATTAACGGACCATATGTAGAAATAAAAGAGTCTATTGGAGGTTTGATCATCATCAGGGCTGCCGACTATGAAGAGGCTGTAGAAATTGCACAGGGATGCCCGATCTTATCACTGGGTGGAAATGTAGAAGTTCGGATGGCAACATCAATCGGAGCTAAAGAATAATATAGATAATGCCTTTGCGCTTGCAAAGGCATTCACCTTTAAATGATGGAAGCAAGAGAACTTTTACCCAGGCTATTCCGGACAGAGTATCAGAAGATAGTTTCTGTACTTTCCTATCTATTTGGTATTGAACATATAGAGATTGCTGAAGATATTGTAAGCGATACATTTCTTTCTGCGACGGAATCGTGGAGCGTGAAAGGGATACCGGAAAACCCGACAGCATGGTTATATACCGTAGCAAAAAATAAAACCAAAAACTATTTAAAACACCACAGACTGTTCGATCAGAAAGTATCGGTAGCGCTTCAGCAAAGTACATCCGAAATTGTAGTACCAGACATTGATTTGTCGGTTAAAAATATTGCCGACAGCCAGCTGGCCATGATTTTCACTGTCTGCAACCCGGTGATATCCAGCGAATCACAGGTAGCCCTTGCACTCAACTTGCTTTGCGGTTTTGGTATCCAGGAAATTGCAGATGCTTTCCTGACCAATAAAGAGGTAGTTTACAAAAGGATAAAAAGGGCTAAAGATAAACTGAAAGAAGCAAATATTAAAATCGAACAGCCCGGTTTAGCAGCCATTAACGCCAGGCTGGAGACGGTATTGATTACCTTATATCTTCTATTTTCGGAAGGTTATTATTCTACTTCGCAAAATACCATTTTACGCAAAGACTTGTGTGCTGAAGCTATGCGCCTGAATTATTTGCTGATAGAAAACGTAACCACAAACACAACTGCGGTAAATGCACTGCTGGCTCTGATGTGTTTTCATTCTTCCAGGTTTGAAGCGCGTATGAATGATCATGGGGAAAACATCCTGTATGAAGATCAGGATGAGAAATTATGGAACAGAGAACTGATAGCAAAAGGTGAGTATTATTTAAATAAAGCGGCAACCGGAACGCAAGTCACAAAGTACCATTTGGAGGCCGGAATAGCTTACTGGCATACGCAAAAGGAAGATAGTCCTGAAAAATGGCAAAACATTTTGCAATTGTATAATCACTTGCTCGTGCTGGAATACTCCCCTATTGTAGCTTTAAACCGAACATTTGCACTGTCAAAGACCAGCGGAAAACAAGCAGCCATCACTGAGGCAGAAAAACTAAACCTGACAGACAATCATTTTTACTATTCTTTATTAGGTAGTTTATATATGGAGCTGGATCCTGTGATATCCTTGCAGCATTTTGAAAAAGCCTGGCAGCTTGCATCTTCTGATGCCGACAAAAGTACAATTATGAAAAACATCGAACGATTAAAATCCGCTAAGCATTAGTTGGATTGAGCCTTGTGCAGGCATGACAGTTGTATATCCGAAGGCTAAGCCACTCCTATCCCAATCTGCCACTCTTCCCGGACAACCCAGACACAACCAACTGAGTACTGCAATAAGGCTTGTTAACCAAGGCGGTAATCAGATGGTCAAAAATGTTTGAATTTTGCAATCATATATTTGAATTTCATTATCTGGTCTTTCTACAAGTAGCTATCTTTATCCTAACTTAATTAATGTAGAAATGATAGAAACAAAAGGATACGCAGCGCAAAGCGCGGAGACTGATTTAGCCCCATGGACATTTGAACGCCGTGAAGTTGGGCCTCATGATGTACAGTTTGATATTTTATTTTGCGGTGTATGCCATTCAGACTTGCACCAGATTAAAAATGACTGGTTCCCTGGTATTTTCCCTATGGTTCCGGGACATGAAATTGTTGGCCGTGTAATTAAGGTTGGTGATCATGTAACAAAATTCAAAGTAGGCGACCTTGCAGGTACAGGCTGTATGGTAGATTCCTGCCAGGTTTGCGAAAACTGCAAGAAAGACCTGGAACAATATTGTTTAGAAGGTAATACACAAACCTATAATGGTTTGGAGCGTGATGGCAAAACACCTACTTATGGAGGTTACTCCAACACTATTGTGGTTAGAGAAGAGTTTGTACTGCATGTATCAGACAAATTGAACCTGGCAGCTGTAGCACCTTTGCTATGCGCAGGTATTACTACCTACTCACCTTTAAGACACTGGAAAGTAGGCAAAGGCCATAAACTTGCTGTATTAGGACTAGGTGGATTAGGCCATATGGCAGTTAAATTTGGTGTTGCTTTTGGTGCCGAAGTAACAGTACTGAGCACTTCTCCTAAAAAAGAAGAAGATGCGAAAAAATTAGGTGCCCACCATTTTGTGGTAACCACCGATGAAGCGCAGGTTAAAGCTGCTGTAGGTACTTTTGATTTTATCCTGGATACAGTTTCCGCTGAGCATGATTTTAATATGTACCTTTCTTTATTGAGAACTGATGGAACTCATATCTGCGTTGGTGTACCGCCAAAACCCGCAGAAATCGCCGCTTTTAGTTTGCTGGGCGGCAGAAAAAGTTTAGCAGGATCCGGAATTGGCGGCATTGCCGAGACTCAGGAAATGCTGGATTTCTGTGCAGAAAACAATATTGTTTCTGATATAGAAATGATCGATATGAAAGACATTCAAACTGCATATGACCGTATGCAAAAGGGAGATGTACGTTACAGATTTGTAATTGATATGGCAACCCTGTAACTAATACCGATCTCTTTTAGCCCGATCCGTTGGCCTGTGCATGAAACAGCTAAACAGATCGGGCTATTTTTTTTTAGTTCTTTGTGAAAAACCCACGAAAGCGTCTATCTTTGGGCTCAAATTTTACAATTATATTTTTATGGCAAAAGCATCCGAAATCAAAGTAGGAAATATTTTACGTTTCAATAATGAACTGGTAACAGTTATAGAAATCTTACACCGTACACCAGGTAAAGGTGGAGCTTTCTACTTAGGTAAATGGCGTAACATTAAAACCGGTAAAATTGTAGAGGCACGTTTGGCTACAGATGAGCAAGTTGAAATTTGCCGTGTAGAAACTAACGACTTTCAATATTTATATGAAGAAGGTGATTATTTTGTAGTAATGGACAATATCACTTTTGATCAGTTCAATATCCCTAAAGCATTATTCGGACCCGCAGCAAAATTCCTGAAAGAAGGAATGGATGTGATCGTTTCTTTCGAAAGTGAAGAACCGATCATGGCACAGGCACCGAACTTTGTAGAGCTATTGGTTACTTATGCTGAACCGGCTGTTAAAGGGGATACCTCTTCTGGTGCACAAAAATCTGTGACCACAGAAAATGGACTAGAGTTAAAAGTACCTTTGTTTGTAAATGAAGGCGACAAAATTAAAGTAGATACGCGTACAGGAGAATACGTTGAGCGCGTGAAATAGATTAGTTAATGCAGGAGAATTATATCATATTCTCCTGCATTATTTTGAATGTTACTTTGCAGACCGGGTTTTTAGCAGGTATTTATGCTGACCAGACAGCACTAGTTCCCCCCTCTGGTTATACACCGTTGCAGCGGTGGTTACTACCCCGGTATCACCATTATTTTCAAGATCAGTGATCTCCAGTCCCGGATAAAGGGTGTCTCCGCTATGTACCTCTTTCAGAAAACTACAGGTAAGCTCAGTAAAAGCGATAAAAACCTCACCGATGACGTGTGGAAACATAGTAGCCCCGGGAGCAGTAAAAGCCAGCACCTGCAGCCCATGTACAACCGGCGCCGTATGTCCGTGTCGCTGTGCCCACACCGCATCATAATGTACAGGATGGTTATCACAGGAAACCGTCTGAAATGCTGCCGAATGAGCATCCGTTAAAGTTCTGCTTGGCGCTCTGAACACCTCTCCTATTTTTAAATCTTCGAAGGTTCTTGCTGGTGTAATGATAAAATCCGCTGGATTAAATGGTTCTTTCTCTGTAGTCATGTCTTTAATATTTAAGTTAGTGTAAATTAAATCCCGATTGTAACCCGGTATGTGAACTAACTATAAACAACAAGCAAACCAACACACAATACACTGTTTATCAATGCATTGATTAATTTCCATCCTAAAATAAGCTGACGATATAAGGTTAATTTACCAGGCCGCAACCATAAAACAGGACGGCAGGCTTCTGATAAAGGACCTGCTCTACTTCAGGTCTTCCAAAAAAGCCACAGCCTCATTTACGGCGGCGCTGCTAATGATTTCCAGTGCTGTGATCAACTGCCCGAAGTTCTGCCGGTCGCCCCGCGGAAATTCCAGCTCATCCAGCAGATGAAGAGTTCTGTCCAATACCCCCATTATTGCCAACGTAGTTCTTAAACTATGGGCTGTTCTTGCGATAGCCTCAAAATTACTTATTGTAAGCGCTTTGCGGAGGGCCAGCATATCTTCAGGAATGCGCTGGATAAAGTACCCGGTAACTTTGCGCTCGTAGGCAATATTGCCCTTACCCATATCTTTAAGATAATCCAGGTTAAGGTATTCAAAAGAAGGTACCATCACTGGAGGCTGACCGGCAGTACTGGTAACCTTATGGATCAGTTCGAGAAGTTGCTGCTCATTAACCGGCTTTGAAATATAGTCGTTCATGCCCAGGTTAATGCATTTTTCGCGCTCACCGGCCATAGCATGTGCTGTCATCGCAATAATAGGAATAGCTGATTTTAATTCTGTCCTGATGCTGATTGTTGCGGAATAACCGTCCATTTCCGGCATCTGGATATCCATCAGGACCAGGTCAAAGTGCCCCTGCGCAACGCGTTCAACAGCTTCTTTACCATTAGACACTACCGCAAATGAAAAACCCCAGTAGCTAAGGATATTTGCCATCAGGTCCTGGTTCATGGCGTTATCGTCTACCACCAAAATGTGTACAGCTCTCCCAACACGTTCGGGCTCTATCAGTTTATAACGCACGGCGGCAGCTTCCGACTGGTCTTCTGCAACAAGATAAGGGATGTAAAAATTGAATACCGTACCTTTTCCGGGACTGCTTACCACACTGATATTTCCTTTTTGGATCAGCAAGAGGTCCCTTACGATAGACAGGCCAAGTCCGGTCCCCCCATAGTTACGGGTAATCGAATCGTCTGCCTGGTTAAACCTTTCAAATATTTCATCCAGTTTCTCCTGTTCAATCCCGATGCCATCGTCAGATACCTCAAATTTCATCATCACTCCGTTTTCATATACTTCACCAAGCTGTACCTTAACTTTAAGCGAACCTTTTTCACTGAATTTTAGTGCATTGCCCAGAAGGTTTACCATGATTTGTGTTAGCCGCGTAGCATCCCCTATCAAGGTATCAGGAACATCATCATTAATTGTGGTCAGGTATCCCAGTCCCTTGGATTTTACACGTTCCGAAAAAAGTGTTTCTACGGAATGTAACAGCCCGCGGATACTAAATGGTTTATTGACAATCCGCATCATTCCTGCCTCTATTTTAGAAATATCCAATATATCGTTAATAATGGCCAGCAGGTTTTCTCCGGCCTGCTGAATAGAGCTGATATAATGTTCGGATACCTTATCTAATTTCTGCCTTTGCAGCAAGGTCGTAAAACCAAGTATAGAGTTGAGCGGCGTCCGGATTTCATGGCTCATGTTTGCCAAAAAGTTTTCTTTGATGCCAAGCGCTTTTATTGCCTTCTGCTCAGAGAGGTTAAGCTGCTGAATAAGGAGGCTCCGCTGACTGAACTGGGTAATAATAAACCAGCATAATGCTGCACCGCTTAAGAGGATCAGTGCAATTAAACAATTACCGTAGATTCTCGCTTTTAATCCGCTGTCATTGATCTGGTTTGTGAGCTTTTGCATGAGCAACTGCCTGCTGTTATAAATCTTATGTGTAGTACTGGTGATCTCGTCTGAAGTGATCCTTGCCTGTGGATTGCCAATCGAGGTAGTATCGTTCATTGCGCCAGTCTGATAATACAATTCGATCAGATGCTTTTTGGTACGCACTTTTTCCTGCGCCAAAAAGTTCAGCCTATCCAGATATTTATTTATTTTGAGGTCATGGTTTCCTTTTTTGATTGAATCCAGGTAACTGCTCACCTGATGGATCTTTTCTTCTACCCCTTCCAGGTGAGATGTATCATCGGTAGCAATCGCTCCCCTGATCCTGCTTTCTATACCCAGGATATCCCTGTCAATTTCCCTTAAGTGGTTGCTTGTTCTCAATTCCCTTAAAAGGTCCTGGTTTCCTTCTACAAGAATATTCATATTTCTTGACGAGTTATATTGTACTATGATCAGAAGGGCCGTACCGATAATAAAGGCAGAAAGAATCAGGTAACTGAACCGCTTATCGGGCATCATTAATTTATTTTTTTCCATTTAGAGGTTAATCGTTTATAAAATATTCATCACCCTGTGCAGGTTTTTCCTATACCCATCCGTGATGGGAAGAAATTTGCCCTGGATAACCACACCGCGTTCCTGTAAGGTATCTATGTGGCGAAGGGAGACAATATAGGAACGGTGTATGCGGATGAATCTGAGTGCCGGCAGCCGGCTTTCAACAGATTTAAGGGTGCCATGTACGGCATAAAGCTTATCTTTAGTATGAAACTTAACATAATCGCCCATTGCTTCGGTATAATAGATGTCGTCCAGGTGCAACCGCCTGATGATGTTTGAATCACGGATAAAGATAAATTCACTATTGATAATTGCTGAGTCTTCCTCTTTTCCTTCTCCATCCTTACGTGTTAACAGATCACGCGCCTTATCAATGGCACGCAGAAACCGTTCAGATGAAAAAGGCTTAACAAGATAATCGGCAACTTTCAGATCGAAGGCCTCAATCGCATATTCTTTATTTGACGTAGTGAAAATGATAATGAAATTTTTGTGGTGAAGGTTCCTTGTAAGGTCCAGACCACTCATTCCCGGCATCTCGATATCAAGCAAAATAAGGTCAACTTCATTTTGCTGTAAATAGTTATAGGCGGCAATTCCACTGTCACATTCATTCAATACCTCCAAATCATCGATTTGTTCCGCAAGCTGGACCAGGCTCGCACGTGCTATTGGATTATCATCAACGATCAGACAGGATATTTTAGAGCTGGACATGGACATTTTGCGAAGGATATTTGATTGGTTTAGTACTATTTAGAGTAGGGAATTCAATTTCCTTGCCAACACAATAAATAACTATATATCAGCTCTTTAAACTAAAATTAATAATTATTCGAAAACCTTATTTCGTTAATTAACGAGAATCTATTGAGATTACGCAAAGTCAAAATGTTTATACAATATGTTTTTTGGCCAATCCAAGGCGTTTAATTTTTGAATTTAATGTGGTTGCAGGTACTGCAAGTAATTTTGCAGCCCCATCCTTCCCCGATATTTTTCCATTACATAGTTGGAGCACTGCAAATATATGATCACGCTCATTCTGTGTAATTGTCTTTATCGGAGCAAATTCAGTTCCTTCTACTACCATTACTTTACTGTCAGCCGGCAATTCCAGCTCTTTCATCACAGGTCCTTTTGTGAGTAATACCTGTCGCTCAATCAAATGTTCCAGCTCACGGATATTACCCGGCCAGCTGTATTTCATCAAATCAGAAAGTACCTTTTGCGAAAACCCATCAATCTTCTTTCCTGATTTACTGGTAAAACGCGACAAAAAATGTCCTGCTAACAATGGAATGTCTTCTTTTCTTTTTCTTAATGGCGGGAGGGAAATTGGAAAGACGTTCAGCCTGTAAAAAAGGTCACTCCTAAACCTTCCGGCTTCGACCTCCTCCATCAGGTTCCGGTTTGTAGCCGATACAATTCTGACATCCGTTGTTATGGTGGTTTTTCCTCCTACCCGTTCAATTTCCTTTTCCTGTAAAACACGTAACAATTTAACCTGCAGTTCCAGTGACAGCTCTCCAATCTCATCGAGGAAGAGTGTACTTTTGTCGGCCAGTTCAAATTTCCCGATACGTCTTTCAGTGGCACCTGTAAAACTCCCCTTTTCATGCCCGAATAACTCAGATTCAATAAGATTTGGAGGAATAGCTGCACAATTAACCTTTATCATCTGGTTACCTTTCCTTTCAGAATCGTTATGTATCGCCTTGGCGATCAATTCTTTTCCAGTTCCTGTTTCACCTAATATAAGTACCGTCGTCTCAGATCCAGCTACGTTTGTCAGCATATTAAATACCTGCTGCATCGCTTTGCTGTTTCCAATAATGTCATCATAATTGCCGGGCATCTGGATTTCTTCCTGCTGATACAATTGCTCTTGCTCCATTTTTTGTCTGAAAGAATTAAGCTCCTCCAGCTGACTTTTCATACGATCGGATGCCAGCACATTACCCAATGCCAATGCAAACTGGGAAGAAATTCCCTGCATCAACAGTTCCTGATCGTGCGTTAAAGTATGATACCTGTCAGATCCGGTTAAAAGAACTCCTAAAAACTCGTTACCCGCCCGCAAAGGTGCGGCCATAAGCGTCTGGATTCCATTGGATTTCAACATATTGATATAATCCGGTGTCCAGCCACGATTTTCCATTCCATCAACCGCTATTTCCCTGGTTGTTATAAACGAGCTGAATTCGGCCAGGACTTCATCAATAGCTATTGGAGCATCCTGATGGAAGGAACCGCTTGCTGGCTGTTTTGTTGTTTCTCTGAACAGCGACTGCAGAATAATATGTTTTTTATCGTTACCGCATTCCTGCAGTATCTCCAGATAGGTAAACCCGAAAACCTGCATCATATATTCGCGGATTACCTGGAGGATCTCCTTAGTAGAACTTACCAGAGACAGCCTGTGGCTCAAAGAAACGAGCAGGCCGGAATCGCTGTTAGTATGCGGATGAACAGCCGCCGCAGGTTCTTCAGGCTGGTTATTTGCTGCTATAATGAGCTCTGCCAGCAGATCAGCGATATTGCAGCAAAATGTTAAACCTTCAGCGCTTAGTTCTTTATCGTGGTTGTGTAATTCCAGCGTACCTAATATCTCATTATTTATTTCGAGCGGGATATAACAGTGAAAAAGATAATTTTCTGTGCTGTTATGGGGGTAATGGTTTTCGCCCGATTCGTCGATCCAGTTTTCCCGTGATTTTAATACAGGAAAACCAAATTCTGCAATTTGCGTAGTGATCATGGAAAGCGAAACCGGGTTACTGATGGTTGCTGAGCAAACCCTACCTTCCGCTATAGAATATTCGGAGAGATAAGACTTCACAATTTTTGAAAGACCTTTATCATATAAAACCAGGGCCCCGCAATCGATGGAGAACAGAGGATGAAGTTTCTTGAAAATAATTTCAAACAACATTAAAAGATCAAAATGATGTTCGCATCCGGGATAAATATCGCCAGGCTCATCAATTAGAGAACGCTTAAACATTGTATCTTCATGAAGATCAACACTTTTTGTAAATGCATGGTAATCTGATCTCTCTTCTTTCATCCTATCTATTTTTAATGATCTGGTTATTCTCAACATTTTCAAAACCCTGAGTTGTCAGTCCAGGTTTTTGCAACGCCATTTCAAATCCTATGCCATCATTCACAACAGACGGATATACAATAGTTTACCTATTAATCACATCTTTAAAACTCACTATATTTCGCCAAACGGCGATTTTACACGGCGAAATATAGCTACGGATCACCCCATATTTCAGCATAATCTGACCTCATATAAAAAAGCGCGCTGATCAAAAAGACCTGCGCGCTGATTGGATATAAATAATTCTTTTGGGATTATTCTTTAATGAACCTGATCAATTCTTCGTTGAACTTGTCTTTTTCTTCCAGAAAGGCAGCATGACCGCTTTTATCGAAAGCCACCAATTTAGAACCGGCAATACCTTTATTCATTTGTTCTGCCAGGGTAAATGCAACAATCTGATCTCCCTTGGAATGCAGGATTAAAGTTGGGATTTTGATCTTAGGAAGATCAGCTCTCAGATCTTCGTCACGCAGCGCTATCAAAGCTTGTTCCATCGCATAAGCAGAAGACTGGAGCTCAATAGAACCTAACCAGGCTGCTATGCCGGGTGACAGCGATGTTGGAGTCAGCGCAAACTTAGAACCAACCGCATCAAGCAGTGCAGGCCGATTAGAGTTATTTAAATCGATCCATTGTGTAATATCTTCTTTTGTGAAAAGGGGATATGGATAATCCGGTTTTTTAGTATGGCAAGGTGCCGCCGCAGAGAACAGTCCGAGTTTTTTTACATGTGCGCCATTGAATTTTGCAACATAGTGCAGGGCTATTGCGCCCCCCATAGAATGCCCGCCAATTACAGCATCTTTGATATGCATCTGATCCAGTACATTTTTAATGTCGTCTGTAAATTGATCATAGTCATATCTGCCATACGGCTTATCTGACTGACCGAAACCCCTCAACGTAATCCCTACTACCCGGTAATGTGCTTTTACAAGGGCATGGTACTGGTACTCCCAGGAAGCATCACTTAAGGGATAACCATGGATAAGGACTACTACAGGTCCGTCTCCCAAATCTGTAACATGCAGTTTTACGTTTGGTGCTACTTCGTAATATTCCTTACGGGCCGCTGCTGGTTTATCTTTTCCGCCGGCTGTTTCCTGTGCCTGTACTTTATCTGCTGATGAGACGAATGAAGAGGCAATTGTTATAGCCGCTATTGATAGTACTGAAATTATTTTCATATGATTTTGATTTATTGGCATGGAATAACCAAAGCACGAACCAATCGTTATTTATCTATAAATCAATACTTTAAAACCATACACCAGTATTTAAAGTTCACTTTATGTCGTAAATTTATGACCGATAAACGTTGGCCACCGGCATTACCCGCCGGTATAACCCGCAGATATGATATCAAAAGAAGAAGGCTCCTGCTACATTACGCTCAAATAGTTTTTAGCTTTTTAAGGAAATGTAACAGGAGCCAGCTCCATATTTACTTGAATTTAACTTAACAGGCCACAGATGATCACTATGGTGATTGTAAATGTGCATCAAAATCTATCTTTTTTGAAGATAAAGCCCAATAGATCCATAACAATAAACAAATAGTTAAAGCTGTTGCAGGATAATAAAAGGATAAAACGAATGCCACAAAATAAGCAGGCAGCCCAAAGAGGTGACTATTCCTGATGGCAACGATTGTCCCCTCACCCAAACCTGGCCGGAGCAAACTCCTGTCTTTACTTGCCAGGTGCCAGAGTAAGATGTACGACAGGTTAATGAGCACAAACATGCCGGTATAAACCGACACCGAAACCTGGCGTGAAGGTGTGAAATAGAACCGGGTAAGTAATGAACTCGGAAAGGAAACCAGGCAAACCAGGAATAGAACAAGCCCATTGGCGAACATCAGCCCGGTATTGCGCTTGTAAATCTGTTTAAATAGCTTATGGTGATTTACCCACATGATAAAAATAGTGAAAAAAGAAATTACGAAGCCGATATAGCTATTACTCTGCCCAATAAGCTCCTTAATGAGCAGCTCCGGCTCCTGGCCTTCTTTGAATTCGGGCACTTTAAGTTCAAGGACCAGCAAGGTTACAGCGATTGCAAATACACCATCGCTAAACGCTTCTATTCTCGCAGTCTCTTTTTCCATTTGTTCTATCCGAAAATAAGTTTGTTGACCTGCACAATTTCAGCATGGCTGATGGTATGCCCCATATTTTCGTAGATAATTTCAGTTACGGTTGCACCCATTCCTTCAAAGAGCGCAGTAGTTTCTTTAACCCTGGTTACCGGTACATGGAAATCAGGATCACTGCTGCCAATAAATACCGGCGTGCCCATAAAATCACCATGATAATTACGGTGATCTACGTGATCGCCGATCACACCACCTGTAAAAGCAACTATTCCACCGTAATTCGCGGCATGGGCTGCTGTAAAATCAAGCAGCAGGCATGCACCCTGAGAAAAACCAAGGAAATAAAGCTGGGATTTTGAAAAGCCCTGTGATTCGAGGTCGGCTGTAAGAGCTGCCAGTACGCCCAATGACGATGACAGATATGGTTCGTTTTCGTTTCTAGGACTTAAAAAGGACAATGGGTACCAGCTGCTATCGTTAGCCTGAGGCGCGATAAGTGCAAAATCTGCAACGTTGAGGCTTGATGCGATAGAAAGGATATCTTCTGCGGAACCTCCCCTTCCATGGATCATGATCAATACTTTTTGGGCCTGACTAAGTTTTTTGCCGGCATAAACTACATTATTCATTTTTTTTGCGGGTTAAAGGGTTAGCCTAGTTTTGGCAGTATTTTTTCCAGATCGTCTCTTAAATGGGCATGCTGACTTGGCAGCATCAGGTGTGTTCCCAATTCACTGAGCGTTTCATCTGCGGTGAAACCGGGATTTTCTGTTGCGATTTCAAAAAGTACTCCTCCCGGTTCGCGGAAGTATAACGAAAAGAAATAATCACGGTCAATTTTCGGGGTAATCTGCAACTGTTTGCTCAGGATCTTTTCTCTGAATTCCATCTGCGTGGCTTCATCTTTTACCCTGAAGGCTACATGGTGATTTGTTCCGGCTGCATTTCTTCCCCGAGGGCCGCCGGGCAGTTCCAGCAGGTCTACAATTGACGCTGTTTCTACTGTATCTGTAATAAACCTATAGCGGTTTCCTTCCTGAGAAACCAATCTGTATCCGAATATATCAGTCAGCACCTTTGCGGTCTCATCTATCTTTTGCAGACTCAAAGTCGTACTATGGAAGCCGCGGGTCGCATTTTCAAGCTTCACCTGTTCTGTTTCCCATGGTTTTCTGTCGTCTGTTTTTCCGGGGATAATCAAACTTAAAGACAGCCCGTCCGGGTCTTTGAATGGAAGGATTTTTTCACCAAAACGTTCAGTTACTTCACCTGTAGTGATGCCATGCTCCCTGAATCTTTCCAACCAGAATTCCAGGCTGCCATCAGGAACTGAATACCCTATCTCGGTTGCCATTCCAACGCCTTCACTTCCCTGACCTATCCCTTCCCAGGGAAAAAATGTAAGGATCGTTCCTGCAGATCCGCTTTCGTCACCATAGTAGAGGTGATAAGTTCCGGGATCATCAAAGTTTACCGTTTTCTTAACCAGTCTCAGGCCAAGTATTTTTGTATAAAAATTAAAGTTGTTCTGTGCATTACCTGCTATCGCAGTGATATGATGCAGACCTAATATACTATTGTTCATCTTTTATAAGTTTAGTTCAAATTTTATTGATGCGGCACATCACGGCGATACATCTGCTGCGTGTTGTTATGCCGTAATGTTATCGGTAGCGGATGTGGTAGATGTGGTATAAAAATAACACGCAACCATACAAACCCCGGGCAATACGATTCCGACAAGACCAAAAAGTTTACCAGTGTACGCACCCAAACAACAGCCTGCAAGAAATCCGATTATCGTTATTAAACCGTTTTTCACACCGGTTACATGTGCAGTATCGCTCAATCCGTTAGAAAGAACGCCTTTCAAGTCGAGCGCCAGCTGTGTCACATTACCAGTCATCATAGTGGTCGGACCGAAAGTATCTTTTGGAAATAATTTGCCATAGGCATTCTGCAGCCCCATTGCAAACACTACGAGCATAGTTATCGTGTACATTGGCCAGGTAATCACACCGTCATCAATATATCCAAGCAAATAAGCTGCTATTCCACCGCCAAGCAGGATTACACCTTCGCATAACAGCAGAAAGTGCTTATTTACAAATCTTGTAGCAATCCATCCGCCCACCATTACAGAAAATATGAAGATTGGAAAAGTGAGCAGCTTAATCCAGTCACCTCCCCCCGTTCCCTTGATTAACTGATAGGCGAAAACGATAAAATTTCCCGTAACATGTGCAGAAAAAATACTGTCTGCCGCAACGAAGGTGAGTGTATCACAATAACCTGCAATGGCCGTTAAAATCAAGGTAACGGCCCATATATTCTGTTTGTTTTCCATTGCTGTTCTATTTTAAGATAAGTGTGCCCTTAACATCCAGGCCATAGTTTCATGTGTTTCCATTAAGCCTGTGATATAATCGCTTGTTCCGGCATCTTTTAGTGCATTTGCATAACCATCAATATTTTCTCTTAAATGGATCAGTATACTTTCATGATCAGCCAAAAGTGCTTTAATGTATGTCTGGCTATCGTTTTTCCCTCTGATATCTTCTGTAAGGTGGGTAAGTTCCAGGTATTGCGCCAATGTAGCAGGTGCATAATGACCAAGTTTGCGGATGCGTTCGGCTACATCGTCAACAATCCCTTCCAGTTCGCCATACTGTGCTTCAAAAAATTTGTGTTTGTTGTAAAAATCCGGTCCTTCAATGTTCCAGTGGGCATTACGTGTTTTTGTGTAAAGCACAAATTCATCTGCCAGTATTTTACTTAATGAATGGGCAACTGCTGCCAGGTTTTCTGGTTTAATTCCAATGTTAGCTTGCATAATTGTAGTATTAAAGGTTAAAAAATGTATGTAATAAATAAGTGTCAATTGAATAAGTACCGGGACCAACTGCCCATAAGAACAATAATGAAAGGGTGTACATATATGGAACATCCCTTACCTCTACCGAATCATTACGGTGCACTACAAAGTAACCGATAGCTGTAACACCGATAGCTGGTAATAGAACTAACCGTGTGGCTACTCCAATTACAACGAGGAACGGAACTACAGTATCAGAAAAGGTAGCGACGAGTGCATTGAGTTGCTCCGGCAGGTGCAGCGGATTGGGCACATGCTCCCGCTGCCCGTTTTCTACCCTGAATTTTTTCATTCCGTGCACCCGGAATAATTCAAGCATCAGCAGTACCCTGAAAATCAGGACAAGGATATTGTTTACCTCAGAGCCGAGATCAGAATACAATAGTGTTTTAAGAATAGTATCTATATGCATGGTTAAAAAGCAAAACATGAGCATCCCAGGGCACCCCAGAAAGCAGTGTAATTATTAATCGGAAGATTACTGTGGCGTACGGCATCATGGTTATGCGCATGTACGTTGCAGCTTCCCACACAGGAATGAACGCTGGCAGTCACCAATGGAGCTGTTGCCGGCCCTTCTGCTGTATAATAACCGTTGTAAATTTTAGTCGGCGACCAGTCGGGCAATACAGGTATCTTAGGCGGGGAAAATGGAGAAAAATCATCTTTTGCATAGACCACATTGCCGGCAACAATAGTGAGTTCAGCTTCGATCCCTTTGATAGATTCATCATCTACGCTAAAGTAATCCCTGTTCAGCACCGCGATATCTGCAAACAGGCCAACGGCAATGTCACCCTTTTTATGCTGTTCATTAGAAAACCACGCACTGCCACGTGTGTAAAGTTCCAGCGCAGTTTCCCTGCTCAGCTTTGACTGGTCATCATAGATTTTTAGTCCGCCGACGGTTTTGCCAGCCGACAGCCAGTACATCGATACCCATGGGTTATAGCTGCTCACTCTGGTAGCATCAGATCCGCCACCTACCGGTACACCCATTTCCAGCATTTTCTTGACAGGCGGGGTCTGCAGTGCAGCTTTTTCACCATACCTGTCAGTAAAGTATTCTCCCTGGTAAGCCATCCTGCTTTGTATCGCGATACCACCGCCAAGGGCTTTTACCCTTTCGATATTGCGCTCATCAATAGTCTCCGCATGGTCAAAAATCCAGGGAATACCACCAAATGGGATGTCTTTGTTCACCTTCTCAAAAACATTGAGGAAACGCCCGATGCTTTCGTTATATGTAGCATGTAACCTGAACGGCCATCTTTTTTCTACCAGCAGGCGAACAACCCGTTCCAGTTCTGCTTCCATATTATCAGGAAGCTCATGTCTTGGCTGTAAAAAATCTTCGAAATCTGCTGCGGAAAATACCAGCATTTCCCCTGCTCCATTATGCCTGTACATGTCGTCTCCCTGATACAATTCTACAGAACTGGTCCAGTTTTCAAAATCCTCAAACTCCTGTTTAGGCCTTTGTGTAAACAAATTATAAGCAATGCGCACAGTGAGCTGTTTCTGCTCGTTCAGTTCATTTACCACCTTATAATCGTCCGGGAAATTCTGAAAGCCCCCGCCCGCATCAATTACGCTGGTGATACCGAACCTGTTCAGTTCGGTCATGAAATGCCGGGTAGAATTAACCTGGTGTTCAAGCGAAAGTTTCGGCCCCTTAGCTAGTGTAGAATAAAGGATCATAGCATTAGGACTGGCGATGATCAAACCTGTTAACTCCCCCGAAGAATCGCGCTGGATTTCTCCGCCCGGAGGCGCAGGTGTGTCTTTAGTATAACCGACAGCACGAAGTGCCGCCTTGTTCATAAAGGCCCTGTCGTACAAATGGAGGATAAACACAGGAGTATCGGGTGCGATCACATTGATCTCTTCCAAAGTTGGCATCCGGCGTTCTGCGAACTGGAATTCCGACCATCCGCCTACTACCCTTACCCATTGCGGAGAAGGTGTGCGGTCGACCTGTTCTTTCAACATCCGAAGTGCATCGGCTAAAGATGGTACGCCGTCCCAGCGCAGTTCCAGATTATAGTTTAAGCCTCCCCTGATCAGGTGGATGTGTGAATCATTAATTCCCGGAACAGCTCTTTTATTTTCAAGATCAATCACTGTAGTTTCCGGACCGGAAAATTTCATCACCTCAGCATCGCTGCCTACCGCAATAAAAATCCCGTCTTTTATTGCCACCGCGGTAATCTCTTTTTTATGCCTGGCAATGGTATGGATTTTACCATTGAATAAGATCATATCTGCATTCATCATCAGTATATTAGATTAAAGCGTGTGCATTATTTATTTATAGTGGCAATCGCATCAGTTATCCCTTCACCGGCAACGGTAAAAAATGCAGGACCAGCCAGAAGGATAATTTTTGATAAGGGTTTAAAGTCTGCCATCTTTTTTTCTTTCAGCCAAACCTGGGTGCGGTAGGCCTGGAAAATACCCTTCACAACGTTACTTGCAACAAGCGCAGTTGGCGAATCAATACCCGCATCTTTGAGGTCGCTCGCGAAAGAAAAATTTGTTACCCCTAACCTTAGCGCTTCGCTCATCGCTACACTGCCGACCGATGTCATGATAGATGCATCAAACTTGTTTCTGTCGCCCAGACCGATAAGGAGCAGTTTTTTGCCTCCAATAGTTCCTTTCGGCGGACTGATTAACAGGGTTTCGTAGGCGTGACCAAGAAATTTACCGCTTTTGCGGAGTTCTGTAACGATCCCTTTCATGTCGTGATCCAAATGAACCATACCGTTTACTGCGGCTGGCAATGCTGGTGGAGAATTAAAAATATCACCCTCCGTATATTCAAATACACAAGCAACCTGAAGCTCGCTCACCTGGGCGGATGGTCCCTGAACAACGCCTTCAATAGCAATCCCATCTACTCTACCCCATACTTTAGCGGTTCCCACTGCGGTAGTTTGCTGTGCATAAATGGTGTTTCCTGTAAAAACCAAAGAAAACAGGATGAATAGTGAATATAAAGTCTGAATTGAAAATTCACGTGATGTAGTAACTGGACTTTTCATAAGAATATTTTTTTACGATGATTAAAATTTGAATGATACTTGTGCATTAAAAAATTTAGAATCTGAGGTCTGCCCCACGATATCGCGGATAAAGGATCCGGTTTTAAAATACTGTCCGCCGCAGCTGACCGATAAATAAGGATTAAACCTGTAATCAGCACTCAGAAGATAGGTAGTTCCAATAAAACGATTTGGGGACCCTGCACCTGCTGTATTAAAATTCCCGCTTGGGCGATAAATACCATCCCCTGCAGAATATCTCCAATTGAGTACCACATCCGTCTGTACGGATAATTTCTCTGTCATGGTTAACACCAGGTACGGGTGCAGGTCAATTAAATTTGATGGCCCTATCAGCGGATTAAAGCCAAAATATCCTCCTTTTGGATATAATGGATTAAAAGTTTGCAATTGCCCGTCGCCCGGCCGTTTATCCCCAGAAATATAATCGTTTCTCAGGTTGACAGAAGGTTTAAACCTGGCCTGTTCAAAGGTATAGCCAAAATCTATTGCAGCGGTCCATGCCCTGATATTACCTGCTCCGAATTCCCCGAACTGATAAGCACCTTCCAGGTTATAGATAAAGCCGCCACCATTTTTCCAGTATCGAACCGCCACGGTGTGTCTCACTTCCTTTGCCACACCCTCTTCGAATTCAGCATGGTCGCGCCTTATCCCTAAATAATAAAAGTCGAAGTTGCCTCCTTTGTCTATCATCAGGTTTGAATAGGCACCCCACAAATTGGGCTGGTGAGTTCCCTTATTGTCAAAAACCCCGGGATTAACTTCATCCGCCTCCATCACAAAGGCATCAATTGAAAACTTTGGACGGCTGTACATCACCTTTGCCCCGGTAAAATACTGACGTACTGTAGTCCCTTCTCTCACTGAGATTAACCTGCCAGAACCATAATTGATTTCCTGACGGCCTAACCTGACGGAGAGACTTTCGTTATCAGTTTTTACAAGATTAACTTCTGCAAATAAATTCTGCACGGCAAGTTGATCTTCATCTACAGGTGCCGGGCCATACTTGCTGCCATTTTCCAGACCACTATTTACCTGGGCAAAAAACCTCAGGCGATTACCAGTATGGAGATCTGCGTAAACGGAATACCTTTGTAAAAAAGAGGAGTTGTACCCCTGATCCTTAATCCAGTCTTCGTTTATTTTACCTCCATATTCATACCTGAGTTCTCCCCCAAAGGTCAGGTAAGAAGATCTATCAGATGAGATGGGTATAAACTTGATCCGGTTGTAAAAGCTTCTGACCGAATCACTCAATTTGCTATAGTCCTCATCGTACCGCATCAGCTTTATTGTTTGCGCTGCAAGTTTTAATTGCATAAAACCTGACAGCAGGATGACCACTACCGAAAAACGGATATACCTGAATCTCATCATCAATTTTTATAATGCTTTGTGCTGAAGCATATGATGTGCATACTGAATACCTAATCCATATCCTGCACCATGTTTTTTCATCAGATTGGTTACGGCAACATAAGTCTCAGATCTGGCCCAGTCTCTCTGGAGCTCTAATAAGTATTGTACCGATGTAACAGGTTTTACACCTGCATGTACCATTCTCTGGATCGCACGCTCGTGCGCCTCATCGCTGATATCACCACAAGCATCCGTTATAACAAATACGTCATAACCTTCAGAAAGCGCAGATAAAGCCGGGCCAACAATACATACACCAGTCCACAGTCCTGCAAGCACCAGCTTTTGTTTTTTAGTACCCGTGATCGCCTCATACGCAGGTCCGTCTTCCCAGGTATTCATCGAAGTTCTGTCTATATAATTTGAAGTAGCTTGTGGATAATACTCTTCAATTTCCGGAAAAACAGGTCCGGAAAAAGATTCTTCGGCTACTGTAGTTACAATTGTAGGCACATTAAAGATTTTAGAAGCGCCGGCAACGATAGCAACATTAGTACGCAGTTCGTTAATAGAAATGCTATTGGTAGCAAAAGCCATTTGACCTTCAAAGTCGATCAATACTAATGCATGGTTTTCTGGAGAAAGAAGATTTGGTGATGGTTTCATATATTATATTTTTTATAATCTCCATAGCCAAGAAGCGTACCAATGAGTTAAAAACTTAATTATCAGCACACTACACAACATATATCATTTTAATTTTAGCTGTATATCGTCATTTTACGAAAGTTTAACGACTCATGCCCGCGGGCGTTTCTGACTAACAAAGTATAAATCCTTTAGACAGAACGAATTAATGACTGATAGCAAAGCAGTACACAAAATGACATGAATGATAACCACGATTTTTCGAAGAATATCTATTCTTAATTCACTAACAATCAGTTAGTAGTTTATTCTACAAACGAAATATCGTCAATAACAATTTTTACTTTTCGCCATTATTGACAATAATAAGTTTATCTTTAGCCCTCATGGAACAGCAGCATGAAAATCTTGGACAACTGCAAAATGAAAATGCCATTTTATTGGAGTTCAGTACGGCTATTGCAGCAATACGTGACCAATCGGATCTAACTGAATTATTAAAGGATAAATTAGGCAAAGTATTTTTATCTGACGGGATCGCAATCAGCATTGCTGACCCGGAGCATAATGTAACTAAAGATTTTGTTCATGTCTGCCGCCAGTCTGACACCCAGGCACCAGAAAACTGGTTACCAAAAGGCCTTCCGAGACCCTTGCAGCCGGTTGTTTTTAGAATTGATAAGCCTGACGGAAAAGAACCTGTACCTTCCTTTATCTCCTTTTATCAGGATACAACTATCAAAGAGTTTATAGCAGTGGGTCTAAGAAGCGGAGCCAAAATATTTGGCGGCCTTTACTTTTTCTACAACCGGCCCGGGACTTATGATCAGAAGAACCTCGGCCTGATCCGCGGGATTGCCGACCAGCTTTCAATCGCAGTAGCTAACATTACTGCAAATGAAAAAATCATAAAAAAAGAAAGAGAAAATGCGGTACTGCTTTCACTCAGTAATTCGATAGCTACCATAAGAAACAAACCCGATTTGTTTGATGTAATTGATCAGAAGCTGAAAAAGCTTTTTAAATTCGAAGATTTTGTAATCTGCATCATCAATGAAGACAACAAGACCCACAGTGCATTTCTTTACAATCAAAAAGAAGATTTCATAAAAAATGACGGTATAGCCCCTGCTGCTACAGAACGGTATTCGCTGGACGACGGGCTATGCGAAGTAATGATGGCAACTGATAAACCAGTTGTTTTTAACGTAGAAGAAGTACTGGGATGGCCATCGCCCCCGTTATGGCTGGGATTCTGGCATAACATGGGTATTAAAGAAATGATCGGGCTGACTATTTCGGACAGGGGCGAATGTGTTGGCTTTTTTTATTTGTACGCAAAGGAGCCAAATGCCGTTTCCAACGAATACTACAACCTTCTGCATAGTATATCCCTTCAGATATCAGTCGCGGTTGCCAACATCAGGGCAATAGAAAAGATTGAAGAGCAGCTACAGGAAATCAACCTCTATAAACAACAGCTCGAAGAAGAGAAATCATACCTCCGGGAGGAAGTGGAAACCAATTATAACCATTCAGAAATCATTGGCCGCAGTGCTGAAATAAAAAAAGTATTTCAACTGATTGAACAGGTTGCATCGTCTGACAGCACGGTACTGATACTTGGTGAGACAGGAACAGGAAAGGAACTGATTGCGAGGGGCATTCATACTTTATCACCAAGAAAAGACAAATTGATGGTTAAGCTCAACTGTGCAGCATTACCAGCAAATTTGGTAGAAAGTGAGCTGTTTGGTCATGAAAAAGGCAGTTTTACCGGAGCAACAGAGCGCCGGCTGGGTAAATTTGAACTTGCACACAACGGGACTCTCTTTTTGGATGAAATAGGCGAACTTTCTTTAGAACTGCAAGTAAAACTACTGAGGGCATTGCAGGAAAAAGAAATTGAGCGCGTTGGGGGGAAAGGCGTAATCAAGACCAATGTCCGGATACTCGCCGCAACAAACAGGAACCTGGCAAAGGAAGTTGAAAATGGCAATTTCCGGAGCGATCTCTATTACAGGCTCAACGTGTTCCCTATTACCGTTCCTCCCCTGCGAGAACGGAAAGACGATATTATAGAACTTGCCCTGCATTTTATCAGGCGTTTTGCAAAAAAGACAGGAAAAGATGTGAAGGATCTTACTAAAAGTATTACCAAAACCCTGATAGATTATCCATGGCCCGGCAATATCAGGGAACTCGAGCATTTGATAGAAAGAAGTGTTTTGCTGAGCAAAGGCAATATAATTAAAGAAGTGCATCTGCCCAAGCTAGAGCGGATGGAGAGTACGAACAGCCAGACCGGGGACGGAAAAATCAGGACCATTTTCGAAAATGAACGCGATCATATTCTTTCTATCCTTAAAATGTGTAAGGGTAAAATTTCTGGTAAGGGTGGTGCGGCAGAAATACTTGGTATACCTGCTACCACTTTAAATTCTAAAATCAAAAAGTTTAAAATAAAGAGAGAACACATCTTAAGTTAGCCCCCTTTTCCGCTGAAGCACATTTATATAAACGCCACTAAACCTGATGAAATGAGAACATACCTGATTACTGCATCCCGAATTATCTTTATTTCATTGCTTGTGATCTCCATTACAAAAGGGGCTTACGCACAATACTACTCTTTCTATAAACCTTTTTACGACTCTAACAGGAAGTCGCTTTCCGAGCTTAATAACCTGCTAAGCAAGACCGGCAGGGATACCAGCCGGGTGAAGTATTTAATTGGAGTTGCAGATCATTTTATCGATAGGCCGGGTGTGCAAAAAGCAGATATGGATAGTGCAGCACAGTATTTCAAGAAAGCCGGTGATTTGGCAAATGCACTGGGCTCCGAAAAATGGAAGCACAATACACTGATGGCCTATGGCCAGTTTTATGCAGAACAAAAATTACCGGATAAACAAAAAGAAGTATATCGGAAGGCAATATTGATGTCCCAGAAAAGCGGGAACAAAGAATTAGAGGCCGAGAGTTGGTTTTACTTTTCCTATAATTTACAATCCACTGCCAGCCAGGATAACTATTATATTAAGCTGGCAGCTATTGTAATATGCAAGGCGCTTTATCAGCAAAGTAAAAACAGGCCTAAGGAAGTATTTGCATTGAAGGAACTTGCCGACTATCATCTTCAGCTGGGAAGCTATAACCTGGCTGAAAAAGAGATGCTGGAAGTCATTTCTTATTATAAATCTGTAAACTCTAAATACATCTATTATTCTTATGATCTGATATCTGCGGTTTATAATCACAAAGGAGATTTAAGCAAAGCACTCTATTATGCAATCTGTACTTTAAAGGCATGTCAGAAAGAAAATAAAGAACTGGAAGGCATATTTATCAGAAGACTGGCGGAGGCCTATGCCGCGATAGGGAAGAGGAGCGAAAGTATTGAATGGTACACAAAAAGCTTTAACCATTATGCAGACCGACATGAGCCGATTTGCCTGATGATATTGTCTGAGCTGACTACAGAATTGGTTTACAATGGCGAGGCCCAGAAGGCTCTGGAACTGATCAATAAAACCAGGAAACGTTTTCCACAAAAAGATGATGAGACGATGTTCTGGTTTGACATGGCCTTTGGAGAATGTTATACAGCGCTGGGGAAATTCGATCAGGCAAGACCATATATAAATAACTTAGAGAAGGAATTGATCATAGAACCCGATGACTATGAAATGAGTACTCACCTTTACTTCACGATTGGAAGATTTTACTTTGCTCAAAAAAAATATGATCAGGCTCATAAAAACCTGCTGAAAGCAGTACGAAATACAACCTTGAGCAAATTACCTTTATTGATCAGGCTTTACAAACTGCTGTATGAAATCGACATCATACGGAAAAACCCGGCCGGTGCGATTGTAAATCTTCAAAAATACCACAAATTACAGGATTCTGTTTTCACACAAGAAAAGCTAAACACATTTGAACGCTTGCAAGTAGAGTTCAAAGCTTCACAAAAAGAAAATGAGAACGAACTCCTGCGCAAGAAATCCCAACTACAGTCGCAGCAGCTTGACCGTGACAAGCTAATCAAAAGAACCACATTTGGAGGAATAGGATTTTTATGTTTAGTTATCGTACTGTTATATAGCAGGTTTAACTTAAAGAAACGGGTTAACACGATCCTGATCAAACAAAAAAAGACAATTGACATTGCTTATGCTAAATTGGAAGAATCTCTCCAGCAAAAGAACAAATTGATCAGTGAAAAAGAAAGCCTGATTAAAGAAGTGCATCATCGCGTAAAAAACAATCTTCAGCTGACGATGAGTTTGCTGAACAGTCAGAGTTACTTTCTGGAAGATCAATCCGCCATTGCCGCCATTAAAGAGAGTCAGCACCGGATAAAAAGCATCGCACTGGTCCACCAGAAACTCTATCAAACAGACCATGTCGCTACAATCAACATCAATCCTTATGTTTCTGAGCTGGTAGACTATTTAAAGGATAGCCTGGGCGATGGTAAACGCATCAATTTTGAATTAGATCTGATGGATATTGAAATGGATATCGCCAACGCAGTCCCTCTTGGCTTATTCCTTAATGAGGCGATTACCAATATTTTTAAATATGCTTTTCCTGAATCTCTGACCGGCAATGTAAGTATCAGCCTTCATCCTTATGATCAGACCAGGAATCTATTACAGATCAAAGACAATGGAATAGGATTGCCTGACGGATTTGATGAAAAGGGAAATAATACATTAGGCATGACCCTGATGAAAGGATTAAGTACGCAGATGGATGGTGAACTTGTGATAGAGAACAAGCAGGGAGTATCCATCAGCCTTATATTCGAAAACAAGGAAAGCGAGCCGTTAACTTTAAATGATTAAACATTTCACATGACAGAACGAATTCTAATTGTTGAAGACGAATTTATTGTTGCCCATGATCTGCAAATGATCTTGTCTCATGCCGGCTACAAGATTGCCGGAATTGCAGATTCAGTAAAGAATGCGCTGAACATACTGGAAAATAAAGAGGTAGACCTTGTCCTGCTGGATATATTCCTGAAAGGTAAACAGACCGGAATAGATCTTGCGAAGATACTGATGGAGCAGCAGATCCCCTTTATATACGTCTCGGCAAACTCTAATGAAAAAGTACTGGAAGCTGCTAAATCTACTCTTCCATATGGTTTCATTGTAAAACCATATAGAGACAAAGATGTCTTGCTAAGTATTGACATTGCAAGATACCGCACCGAACACAGCCGGAACCTGAAAATCAGCAGTAAATTATTTATGGAAGATTTTATTGTGAATATCTCCATGAAACCTTTAAGCTGGCAAAAAAAACTTTTATTGATCGCAGGTGCATTCCAGCCCTATATACCGTTTGATTTCCTGGTGCTGATCAGCGTGGCGAACGATAGGGTAAAATTTTCTGAAATTGGTATTTCACGAAAACAGTTTGATGAATATGACATCGTATCAGTAGATGATTTTATCAGCGATTCGGGCGAAACAAAAGAATATCACCAGTCGATCAGCATTTTGACCCCGGAAATTATACGTGACGCCATTTATGCAGGCGATGATTTTGAGGAACTGCTGACCAAGCTTCCAATAAAAAAAATGATCGCAGATACTTATGATCTGAAATCGAACCTGGTAAAGTCACTGCGCCTTGAAAATGGTGATTTTATAACGTTTTCCTTTTATAGCCGTCTCAGTCAGGTCTTTAAGCAGGAACACCTGGATTTGCTGAATGAACTCGAAAGCACCCTTGCAAAACACCTGAACCATGTTATTGAACTTGAAAAAGTAACTTCAGTTCAAAAGGGTGATGATCTCGCAGAAAAAACTAAACCACTGCATGCTGCCGGCGATTATAAGTTTCAGCATATTATTGGCCAGAGCCCTGCATTATTGAATCTGCTGGATCAGATTAAGATTGTGGCTCCTACAGACACCTCGGTATTAATTACCGGTGAAAGTGGCACTGGAAAGGAAATGATTGCACAAAACCTGCATAAACTTTCTGCCCGGAACACAAAACCTTTAATTGCAGTAAACTGTGCCGCCCTGCCCGCAGATCTAATCGAATCTATTTTATTCGGGCATGAAAAAGGATCATTCACCGGAGCGGTGAGCCAGCGTATAGGGAAGTTTGAAGAAGCCAACGGAGGCACCATTTTCCTTGATGAAATTGGGGAGATGCCATTTGATTTACAAGCCAAGCTTCTCCGGGTTTTACAAGAAAAAGAGATTGAGCGGATTGGGGGACAAACACCTATCGTTGTTGACCTCCGCATTATCGCTGCAACGAACTTAAACCTTGAGAAGGAAATAGCGAAAGGGAAATTCAGGCTGGACTTATTTTTCAGGCTCAATGTCTTTCCGCTCAAAGTCCCTTCTCTCCGAGCAAGAAAAGAAGACATCCCGTCCCTGGTTTCCTTTTTTATCAATAAACATGCTAAGGCATTAAACAAACAGATTTCGGGTGCCTCAAAAAAATTTACAGACAAGCTGATGCATTACGACTGGCCAGGAAACATCCGTGAGCTGGAACATACGATCTTAAGAAGTATCCTTTTATCAAAACAAGAGGAGCTTCAGGAAGACTTACTGGAATTAGATCCGATGGAAACGGCACCGGAAGATAAAACAGCGGGCCAGGCTGCCGTTAAAACAATTCTTGAAAACGAACGTGACCATATTCTTGACGTTCTCCATAAATGCAAAGGAAGGATTTCCGGTGCTGGAGGCGCGGCAGAGTTGCTGGGTATTCCAGCCACTACGCTAAACTCAAAAATAAAAAAACTTGGCATCAGGCGATAAAAATTTTCCACACCAATCGTAAATTCACGAAATAAAGTAAGCAAAGTAAAGCGGTAAACCTGATCAAAACACTATATATAAACAAGTTAATCACTGGAACTACAATTGCTTTAAAACAAATGCTCTTCTTATAGTTTAAGAATTGTGAACGCTAAAAAAATGAAGACAGAAAAAATACTGATTGTTGAAGATGAATTTATTGTAGCTAACGATCTCAGAATGATGCTGGAGAGATCAGGTTATAAAGTATGCGGTATCGCTCCATCAGTAGCCAAGGCACTGGAACTTATAGCATCAAAAAAACCCAACTGGATCCTGCTCGACATTTTTTTACAGGGCGATAAAACAGGTATAGACCTGGCCGGGCAATTAACAGCCATGGCAATCCCATTCATCTATATATCAGCAAATACAAATCAGACTATTTTAGAAGCAGCCAAAGCGACCTTGCCTTATGGATTCCTGGTAAAGCCATTCAGAGAAAAAGATCTGCTGGTGATGCTTGATATCGCGCAATACAGGCACGCACAGAATTTAATCTACAACCATAACGAAGAGCCAAGCTTCCATAAAAAAATAGAGCATATAGTCGGTAAACAAGAGGCACTGCCGGAGAAGTTTAAGCAGGCAGGTAATGCGCTCCATGGCATAGTTCCATTCGATTTTTTATGGATTACAAGGTCACATCCGAAAACGAGCAGCAGAGATCTGAGTTTATTCCGGTCTGGCGACAATAAATTCCGCCCTTTTTCTATTGACCAGTTGTTAACTGAAATATCCGTTTCTCAGCGAGATTTTAAGTCGTGGGGAGCCAACACGATACCGTTTAATGGCAAGGCTATTTTTAATGGCTATGATTTTAAAAAATTGCGGATGGAAAATACCTGGATCTCTGCAGTTTCAGATCACTTCAAACTACAATCCGCGCTTCTTCTTGAAGTACAGTTTAAAGAAGAGACTTTTCAGTTTGTGTTCTTTGCAACCGCTGCCGAACTCTATAACAAAGTCCATACAGGAGTAATCAGTCAATTCGAAAAAAGCCTTGAGCTGATTATAGATAAAATTATTTATGGAACAGAGACCTTTTTGCCATCACCGGCCGAAAAGGAAATCAGGATTACGCAGCAACGAAAAGAAACACCAGAAATTAGTTTCAACGGAATAATCGGAAATAGTCCGTTATTGCTGAATGTTTTTAGCAAGATTGAAATGGTGGCAGGCGATGATACTTCGGTACTTATCCTCGGGGAAAGCGGTACTGGAAAAGAAAGGATCGCACAGACCATCCATAAATTATCACCCAGGAAGACAAAGCCCATGATCACTGTTAACTGTGCGGCATTGCCCCTGACACTGATCGAATCGGAACTATTTGGTCATGAGAAGGGCGCTTTTACAGGCGCTAATGAGAAAAGGATCGGCAAGTTTGAGCAGGCGGACGGAGGCACTATTTTCCTTGACGAAATCGGTGAGCTGCCACTGGAAGCGCAGGTGAAATTACTGAGGGTATTACAGGAAAAGGAAATTGAAAGACTGGGCGGCTCGTACACAAAAAAAATAAATGTCAGAATTATCACTGCCACCAACAGAAACCTTGAAAAAGAAGTTGCTGAGGGACGTTTTCGCCTCGACCTTTACTATCGCTTAAACGTATTCCCGATCGAACTGCCGGCACTTCGCCAAAGAAAAGAAGACATCTCTCCGCTGGTGTACCATTTTCTGGATAAGTACAATAAGAAGAACTCACGATCGGTCACTACAATTTCCAGTGAAGCGATGGAAACACTGCTCACATACGATTGGCCCGGTAATATCCGCGAGTTGGAACATCTTATTGAGCGGAGTATGCTGATGGCCGCAGGCACTGAAATCAATACGATAGAGCTGCCGGTATTAAGCAATGCGAGTTACCTGCAACCCGATGATAATTTCAGGGTAAAAACTATGGAAGAGATGGAAAGGGACCATATCATGAGTATCCTCAAAATGTGCAAAGGAAAAGTTTACGGACCGGGCGGTGCTGCAGAAATACTAAACATTCCTTCTACCACACTGAATTCCAAAATTAAAAAACTGGGGATTAAATACGAATTTGTTAAATGATAAGCGACTAAATAGCAAGGGTTTCAAAAACTTCACCTCTGCTCAGCCGGTTGTTAATTTTGGCAATCACATCAACCCTGGCTTTGAGGCATAGTGCATTATCCGACAGACGGAAAATGTCCTGATAAAACACAAGCTTTACACCCTCCCTTTCGGTTCGCAGTTTAACTGTAAACAAATCCCTGCTTGCCAGTGAATTTTTAAAGTCCATTTCTATCCTCGACACCATTAGAAGGATACCCTGGTCAGTCAGCTCCTTAAAAGAACCTGCTTTAGACAACAGGTATTCGTGCCTTGCGTGCTCCAGATAAGATTGGTACACCGCATTATTCACTACACCCTGGATATCACATTCGTAATCCCTGACTTTTAGTTCAATCGCAAATATATATTCTTTCATCTTTTTTATTTCTTTTTGTACTGTACCTGATATCTTCTATAAGAAACGAGAGCCAAAACAAATACGACCGCAATTGTGATATATACCCATGATGGAATAGGTACGGGATCGCCCTGCGCATAAGAGTGCAAGCCGGTCAGGTAATAATTGACACCAAAATAAGTCATGATTACCGTAGAAAAACACACCAGGGAAAGCAAGTTAAACAGGTACTTACTTTTCAATCCCGGGATCAACCGTACATGCAATACAAACGCATAGAAAATAACTGAAATAAATGCCCATGTTTCTTTAGGGTCCCAGCTCCAATACCGCCCCCAGCTTTCATTGGCCCATATCCCTCCAAGAAAGGTGCCGATGGTCAACAGAAATAGTCCCACAGTTAAAGACATTTCATTTACGATCGTCAGCTCTGTAACCGACGCTTTAACCTTCGCATTTATCTTTTTATTATCAATGATATACAATACTAATACTACAGTACCCAACAAAGCACTGAGACCGAAAAAGCCATAGCTTGAAGTAATGATCGCAACATGGATCATCAGCCAGTAAGATTTAAGTACAGGCACGAGCGGAGTAATCTGGGGGTTCATCTGTGATCCCCCATGTGCAAAGCCCATCAGGATGACAGCAATTAAACAACCCGCAGCGGGGATAAAAGCATTGCTGTTCCTGTACATCAGCAAACCAGACAGTACACCGATCCAGCTGATAAACTGTACAGCTTCATAACCGTTGCTCCAGGGCTCATGACCGGATATATACCATCTGATCCCCAGCCCTGCCCCTTGCAAAAGCACCGCTGTGGTGATTAAAACCAATACCAAAGTTACCAGGCTGTTCAGGTTTTTCGAATTTCTAAAAAGCTTAAAGAATGCCAGCCCGAGGATCAAAGTACCTAATAAGGCATAAGCAATCATCAGTTTAAGGAAGATATTTGACGAATTGTAACGCACCTCCCAGTCGATTTTTGCCTGTGAGGGCACTACATCTTTGCCATATGTTAACTGCAACTTTTTGATATGGTTTAAGGCAGCATCCGCACCTGTCCAGTTTCCGGATTGCTGTGCATAAATCACACTTTTAAAATAACCGGCCACGGGGTCAGACATAGTTATTCCGCTATTCATCGCCTGGGTGGGCATAGCTATCCAGGTGTTATTTGGGTCTTTGGCTATAGGCAGCACACGCAAATACTGGCCAGCCAGCAATTGCTGCATCGCCTGCAGCTTGTCGTTCAGTTCAATAATATCCTTATCGTACGTATCCTGGTCCGCAGGTTTTTTTGCAAAAGATTTGAGATAATCATCCTTTAATACAAAATCCGCGGTACTATCGGAACTGATCTTGATCAGGTTCAGCATTGACGTATAACCATCCGCATTTGCATTCACTGCTTTGAGCAGCTGATCGCCACTTTTAGCTTTGACTTTAATAAGAGGAACGCCCACCCACTTAAAAGGAGAGGTAGATATGGCAAGAAAAAACTGGTTGGCGTCCAGTGAATAAAAACTGTCCTTCTGATACAATTTGCGCAGGATTTCCAGGGCCATTGTGTTCACAGGCTCTACCCTGCCGTCAATATTCTGTACCAGCAGACGGCCGAATTTGTCGGCATGAACCTTATCAATTTTTAACTCGCCAGCAAAGTTTTCGGCATCCAGCACTTTCGGCTGCATCAACTGCTGTGTTACAGCACCCTGATTTGGAACTGCCCCCACTGCATGGTCGTGCATATGAACTTTACCATCGGTACCATGCATGTCAATTTCCTGGCTGAAAGCTGTTCCGATTGATAAAAAGAAACACAACAGCACCAGTGTTTTAGATTTTGATATCGTTTTCAATTGTTCATTTAATTTAGAGAAATGCGTCCCCTTCCAGAACAGCGTCACAAACATTCCAAGGAACAGCAATGTATAACCGAGATAAGTAACATTCGTACCCAGCTCATCGTGATTCACAGACAGAACTGTACCTTTTTCATCGTCATCGTAACTGGATTGGAAAAAGCGGTAGCCTAAATGGTCTAATACATGGTTCATAAATATTTTGTATGGGGTCTGGGCGCCACCATCCTGGATAATGATGTCAGAAGAATATGCGGCGGGACTATTACTGCCTGGATATTTTTCCATCTTAAAATGGGCCAGCTTTAACAGAAATGGTGTTTTGTATATCTTAGGACCGTAAGCAAGGGAAATTGTGATTCCACCGATGTCACTCTGGTGCTGAAAATTAGTGATGCCTTTACCTCCATAAAACGAAACGGTATCGACTGCTGTCGGGGTTGTAACTTCTACCTTAACCAGATCAGGGTCATGATCATGTGTACGCTTATCGCCTTCAAAATAAATGATATGTCCGTTAACAGGTCCTTCCGGCACTACAAAAGTAAAGCCTGTGATATTGTATAAACTTCTGTAATTGAATGGTGCGGGGGCATTATCACCAGTAAGATCTCCTTTTTGCTGGCTTGCCATGATCATATAATTTCCTGCAAAGGGAGAAGCGATCTGAAGTGTACCGTTAGTATCATCGAGATTAATCGCCCCCGGCGTTTGTTTATTGTAGCTCACCAATACATTTTGAATCAGCTGCACCGTTCCTGAGGGGATATATTTATTTACTCTTTTGCTGTTCTCCAATACCACCAGGTGCAGTGTTGGTGTGCCTGCCGCTTCTCTTATCAGGGAATCCTGGGCTCTGGAGTAAAAATCAACTACTTTTAATTTCACCCGTTCTCCATGAAAGTCATATTCAGACTTGAAGGTCTTTTTAAAAGGCTTCAGGTAAAATGGAATACGGTTTGAAATCAGAATCGCTGGTATGTCATCATAGGCCAGCGCCTGTTCATCTTTTCCAATCTGCACTTTAAAAAAGGTTGCATTAGATACAATCTCATTACTGGAATCACCTTCGCGGATGTGCATGGAACCATCAAAACTTACATATCGCGTAATAGCCCCGCCGATAAATATGATGATAAAGGCAAGGTGAAAGACTAATAATGATAACTTCTTGATTTGAAAAAGCTGGTATCTCTTGATGTTTCCGATAAAATTAAGGACAAGGATAATCATTACTAATTCAAACCACCAGCAGTCGTAGATTAACGCTTTCGCCACAGGTGTTCCGTAATCATTCTCAACAAAGGTTGCCAGTGCCATGGAAAAGGCATAGATCAACAACATTGTGCCCATTGTCCTTGTAGAGAATAATATCTTCGCGATCGTTTTCATTCGTGTCCTGTGTTAGATTTCGTGCTAAAGCAGGAATAGCCGCTATTTATCAATAAGCGCTATCCAGCCATAAAAGTCCAAATCTATCTAAAAAACAACCCTGTAGTGACAAGAATGAAGATTATGACCTTCAGATTAATAACGCCCCCCAACCATTATACTTAAGTTACACAAGGATGTGAAGCCGATGATAAAAGAAATTCCTTGTACCCTTATTTCCTCAGCAATAAAACATAAAATTAAACGGACTTCAGATTATTAAATAATTCAGTGTTGAAAGCCAGTACCACTTCGGTTGTTTCTGTGATATCAGGCAAATCAATATAATTGATTTTAAGATAAGGGAAATGACCTTTCAAACTGCGGTACAAAATAGAAACACCGGCTCCATGCTCAACCAGCCTTAAAATAGAATGCACGTTATTGGCTTCATGAAGATCCCCGGCCTCAATTGCACTTTAATTGATTTGAGCAGGACAATGCTGGAGAGAGCAAAAGAGCGTGTTGCTGCAGTAACTAATGGCGGGGTAGAAATTATACAAGCAGATATAGTTGAAACCGAATTGCAGGAAAATCATTATGACATTGTTCTTGCGGCTGCCGTACTACGTTTGTTTTGCTGCCTTTTGAGGTGTGAAGTAAAAAATAAAAAAACTTCTGCTTATTTGTCCAATTCTGAAATTTTGATTGTCATTCAGTTATAACAGTTAAAATTAAAAGAATAACATATGAAAATCGTCGTAATCGGAGGCACAGGCCTCATCGGAACTAAACTGGTAAAAAGCCTTAATGAAATCGGACATGAAGTAATAGCAGCGTCTCCTAAATCTGGTGTTGATACCATTACAGGAGAAGGCCTTAATGAAGTATTAGCAGGAGCAGAAATCGTAGTTGATGTAGCCAACTCACCATCTTTTGAAGACAACGCAGTAATGGAGTTTTTTGAAACATCAGGACGTAACCTACTTGTTGCAGAGGCTAAAGCAGGTGTTAAACATCACATTGCCCTTTCTGTAGTAGGAACAGAATTTTTGCAGGGAAGCGGTTATTTTCGCGCAAAGTTAGCTCAGGAAAAACTGATAAAAGAAGCAGCTATCCCCTACTCAATTGTTCATGCCACTCAATTTTTTGAGTTTGTAGGTGGCATTGTGCAGGCTGGAACAGCAGGTGATAAAATTATAATGTCCCCGGCACTGGTACAGCCAATGGCATCAGACGATGTAGTTGCAGGAATAGTTAATGTGATATTAAATGCGCCACTAAATGCAACTGTAGAGATCGCCGGACCAGAAAAAATCAAGCTGAGTGAGCTTGTGCAAAAATACCTGTCATTAAAAAAAGATAACTCTGAAGTGATTGCAGATATCCATGCTCCATATTTTGGTGTAGAAATCAATGATCAGTCACTTACACCTAAAGACAATGCCTGGTTAGGAACTATACGTTATGATGACTGGATCAACCAGCCGGGAAATTTAAGATAAGCCTATTACTAAGTAACCTGCTTTTTGAACTATACCCAAAAAGCGGGTTATTATATTCTGAAACTAGATGGTACCTTATTGGTCTGCTTTTTGAAAAAGTGGTTAAAATGCGACGGATCTTCAAATCCTAAGCTGTAGCTGATTTCAGAAATATTCCAGTCAGAATGTTTCAATAATGCGATAGCCTCACTGGTGAGACGTTCAAAAATATATTCAGTAGTAGTTTTTCCCGTTGTGGATTTAACAGCACGGTTCAGAGAATTCACATGTACTCCAAGACGTTCTGCAAATTCGCTGGCCGTTTTTAACCCAAATGTCTCTGTAGATGATTCAATCGGAAATTGCCGATCCAGTAATTCATTAAAAACTGTAGTAATCCTGACTTTAGCATCAATATGCTGATACAGTTTTTCACATGGCTGCAGTTTTAATACAAAATGTATCAGCTCAACGATATAATTCCTGATCAGATCGTACTTAAATTCGTAATCTGATACCAGTTCTGCCTGCATTTTTTTGAATATCTTCGCTACTTCCTTTTCCTGGGATTTGTTAAGCAGAAACACGGGCTTACTCCCATTCGCAAATATCGGGAAATCACGGATATTGCTGCGATAGTGATCGTTGAAATAAGATTCCCTGAAAACAAAATAGCCACCTACGTTGTCTTCTTCAAACGCTTCGACAGTGTACGGAACATCAGGACTGAAAAAAGTTAATGCTGTGCCATTCACTTCCAGGCTCTTATCACCATAGTGAAGCAGGTAGTGCCCTTTCAGAAAAGAAACTTTATAAAAATCGCGCCTCCTGTACGAAATCTTAGCCCCGGCAGTACAATCATCATAACTAAACAAATTGAACTGCATCTGTCCACTATCAAGCTGTTCTTCCCGCTTGTTAAATTTATCTTTATAAAAAGCTTCCAGTGTTTCTGCCTTTTCCATGATCAAATTGATTGTCTGTTAATTACTGCGGAACCTGCACAAGCCGGCCAGGATCTTGCGACACGTCATTCTAAATGCAGGTTCCGTCAGTTAAATCTACCTATTATTTTCGGGCATCGAGCACCCCGGGGATAAAGCTTTCTCTCATATGGTCTACATATTCCTGGTCAGTGCCAGTTTGCCTTAATTTAAAATACTTCTCTGTATCCTTCCCAGCCATGTACCGGAGCTGATCGGAATCATCTGTTGCTGCAGTATAAATCACTTCAGCAATAACTCCAACTTCAGATTGCATGGTATCAACTTTAACATACGTTTCCAAAGCTTGTTTAATAAATTCGTCGTAAGCCGTGATAGCAGGATTAGTGGCTAAACTAGCAGCCGCAACAAAATTGGTAGCGGTAGAGCCAGGCTCTACGATTTTCACTTTAATCCCTTGGGCTAAAAGTTCATACGCAAGCGACTCGGAGAAACCCTCTATAGCAAATTTTGTAGCATGGTACAAACTGCATGTCGGAAATGTAATCCTTCCACCAGTTGAGGTTACATTAATAACAGTACCGGATTGATTATTTCTAAAATGAGGAAGTATAGCTCTTGTTACATTCATCACTCCAAATACATTGATATCAAACTGATTATGAATCTGTTCGTCTGTAGCCAGTTCAAACGCACCGATTACCATATATCCCGCGTTATTGAGCACGGTATCGATTGTACCGAACTTATCAATACCAGACTGGATTGCCTGTTTGATGCTATCAATATCCTGAACGTCAAGTTTGGCAATCAGTACATTCTGAAGCAAAGAAAGTTCTGTTTCTTTTTCTGGAGAACGCATCGTGGCGATAACATTCCATCCATTTGCTGCAAACTTTATAGCCGCAGCTTTACCGATTCCTGAAGAAGCACCTGTAATTAATATCGTTTTCATAATTTGTCTTGTTAACTGTGATTAAATAACAAGACAAAATTAGTATGCTGGTAGTCTGCAAAATTGTTGATTACAAACCAATACTTGTATAATTCAAACCATGATAATTAATCTTCTCTGAATAATTATCATGGTTTAGTACGATTGAATTGTTGTGTTGCTTAGGCCAGATCAGTGTTGTCCTCATCTAAATCCTGACCATTCAAGGCTTCAAGATCATATTCATCCACATTTGTCTCAGGATCATCATTTGGATCAAGTTCCAAATCTTCATTACTATTACCTGTATCATCAGCAGAATTATAACCTCCGCTTACTTCTTCATTTATCGGCTTATCTGGTTTAGCTGAATCCAGCTCTGAAGATATGATCAATTCATTATCTGCATCCAAACGTTTTTCATCACTTGATTCCATAATTATAAGATTTTCTCATAAAACAACAGATAATGAATTTAGTTTCCGGATCCTGAAAACCGCAACCCTATTTCTCGACAAGGATCATCTGATATGAGTACGACGGAGTAATTCGTATAAATGAAATATAAAAATTATCGTTTTCTTATTTACGAAGTATGATCACATACGATCACCCAATTTCCTTCGATTTTTCTGAACCATAAGGTGAAGAAACCACCAATGGGATCTTTTTCCCTTGTGAGATTCCATGAGCTGAGAACAAATGCGTTTGTTGCATCAATCAGGTCAACCTTAAGCACCCCAAACTTGGTCGTACCCATCGTCGCTTTATCAGGATAAGTTTTTTTATATCGGTTGTAAGTGGCGTTCCAACCATAGGTAGGTCCTTTACTCCCGATAAACATCAGGGAATCAGACTTCCAATAGTATTTCATAAAACCATCGATATCACCTTTGTTCCAGGCGGTTTCCTGGGTATTCAGTATTTTTAAAATAGTTTCTTTGTCCTGCGCCTTTAAGGTAAAACTGAGCAGAATTAAACAGATCGAAAGTAGTAATAGCTTCATACGACTTGGTTGGTTAATTAGATTTAAATTCCTATTAATCAAATATAACAGGTTTGCATATTCAGTTAAGCCAGTTATTACCAATAACTAAATTGATCTTATCTTCTTTAATCAATAGCTATCACCTGCTTCGATTTAAAAATTGTTACCCCTGTTAACCGGAAATCTATACACTTTTCTTTTCAACCTTTTTCGCACTGAACTTCAATATTAAAATAGCAATGGTAAGCATACCGGTAACACCATTTGCGATCATTACAGGAATATCCTCTCTTGTAAAAGCGTAATAGACCCACATTGCACTACCAATGCTAATCATAGTGTATGTTGGCACAGACAAACTCTGGGTAGATTTCGTCTTGATTATCTTCAGTGCCTGCGGAACGTAGGCACCGGTAGTGAACACCGTGGCTATCAATCCTACAATTTGTAATAAATCCATATTTATTTTTTTATTTTAATTATGAAATAGTGTGGACTTATCCATTCAATGCGGCATTTTTGAATTCCGTTAAAGAGGTTTCAAAAATAATCCTTTTGTGATCTTCTGCAATTTCCATACAATCCACAATCAAATCTGCACCGCAGTACCTTCCCTTTACCAGACCAATGAGTTCTTCGAGTTCGAATTTCCTGGTCATGTCTACTTCTACATAATCTATTTTGTCTACCGGCAGGCGATCGGAAATCTTAGCCAAAGAATCCTTCAGTTCGTGACGGTCGTCCCCTACCAATAATAATTTTGTATAGCTGTTAATATATTGATCCACTGCATTCATTCCTTTTAAAGAACTGCCATTTAAAATAACGGCCAGTGTGTTTTTTGTGTTCATCATAATTTTTCGGATTAGATAAATAATAATCTGCAAAATTACGGCACCAGTCTTCCAAAGCCTTTGTAAAATAACGTCATAAACCTGTACAATTACAATACTACTAAATGACTGGCTAAAGGTTTTTGTAAGCGCCCGGACTTTCCTTATGGGATTTTTTAAAAAACCTGGAAAGATGGCTTTCGTCTGTAAAGCCAAATTCTTCTGCTACCTGCCTCAGGGTAAACTGCTTTGACTGCAGCCTGAGTTCTATTAACGAGGCCTTGTATTTATTTACATATTCACTATATCCAATACTATATACCCGTTTAAAATAAGCGCTGAAATATTTCGGTGCAATGTTGAAATTTCCTGCGATATTGATAATCTTCAGATCAGCGGGATTATAAATATGCTGATGTATATAAGAAATGATAACCAGGTCTTCATTGTCTTTGGTAAAGCCTTTTTCTGTTCTGTTCAAATTGTCTTTAACCAATGACAGTATAGAAAGGATCTGATGATAAATAATACGGGAAGTCGTAATATTCAGATCAGAACGGTCAAATGCTACAATATTATCTATAGTATTTTTGAGAATAAGTGCATTTGTACCCTTCAACTCCAGTTTGTTCTCCTTGAGGTATTTCGAAGTCATAATCTCCAGGGGATCCTGGACTGCCGATGTATTTTCACTGTTCCCATCAAATAACCTGAAATAGGAATCTGTAAATTTAATAAAGACAAACCTGGTAGTTTTCTTAATTTCAAAGGTATGGCTATCCTCAGGACAGAGTACAAAAATATCACCGGTTTGGTAATTTAAGGCACTATTGTTTAAATAGTGGACCCCCTTTCCATTATAAATATAGCCGATCTCATAATACGTATGGCCATGATTTTCCATATGGAAAACCCCTTCTGTAAAATCATGGATAACCAGAGGTTCGAACTGTTTAAGGGTGCGCATCTGGTAAAAATAGTAATTAGTTTAGGCATGATCGTATGGATCGCCCTCATAATTGACTATTGCTTTTAATCTGGATACGTCTTCATTTACAAATTCATTTATCGCGGCCAGCATAATTTTATGCGTCCCACCGGGCAGATGCCTCACCAAATCAACGGTTTTCATTTCATTATTACTTAAGAGTTTCCCCAACCATTCTTTTTCATGAAGTTCGGACCAGGAATAAACGACCACAAAGCAAAGGTTATCAGCTGTTATCATGCCTTCATCAACATCTTCTGTAAATATCATCAGATTGGATTTATCCTTTAAAGTGGTGACTGATAAATACCAATGGTCATTAAAAGATAAATCATCGTCACCGCAACCACGGTAAGCACTGAAATAATCTTTAACCTGCTTGAGCCAGTCGATCTTTTTACTGAAAGCCATCACTCCCGCATTTGTCTCTTCCCTGATTTCAGCATGTTTTGCTGTTGATCCTAAAAAATCTATTTTAAACATACTACCAAACTTTTAAGTTGTACCTCCTGCTGTCATTTATAATGTTGGCTGCTTCTGATCACCATGTGCCGTATCTGTCTGGTTAATACCCAAATTATAAAGCGAAAACGGCTCGGTAGAATCCCAGTCACAATTTTAACTGGAGCTAATAATGAAATTCGTCTGGCATAAGGTCGTCAATAAATGGATAATTTCCCCAAACACTTGCCGATTTTTCCAATAGCATTATTCTTGATACTCCCATGACCAAGAAAGGGCGGTCGTGTATGGGAAAGGTGTAGATTTGCAGCAGAGAATCCTCTTAATTAAAAAAATCTGTAAAATGTATTTTTCACACGTCTCTCCCAAAACTAAGGGCAAACTGATTTTCCTTGATCAGGAGATATCTGCCGATCGCTTTTACCGGCACAATGCCGAAAATGAGTATGTGCTTTCTATTGTGATGAATGGTGCAGAAACGCAACAGATGACCATTGATGGGGTACTCCATGAGTTTGCCCCTTACAGTATTATTCCCTTATTGATCAAACAGGTCTTTAGCTTTGAGAAACCGGAGTTGGTTACCTGCTGGCAATATACTCGTGATTTTTATTGTCTTGCTGACAACTACTTTGAGATCAGCTGTCTTGGCATCTTATTTTTCGGGTATAGCGGAAATTTATTTTTAACAGTTAATGAAGAATACCAGAAAAAATTTCAGAGTCTGAGGCAGGTCTTTATCGAAGAATTTAATACCGTAGATACCATACAGACTGATATGCTGCAAATGCTGCTGAAACGTCTGATCATATTGATTACCAGGCTTGCAAAAGAACAATATCTAAGCGGCGCAATTTATACAGAGGAAAAATTTGATCTTATCCGACGTTTCAACCTGCTGGTAGCGGAAAACTATAAACAAGAACACCAGGTAAGCTATTACGCCGAACTCCTGAATAAGTCGCCCAAAACCCTCACCCGGATATTTACGGGATTTAACTACAGTACACCGTCAGTTCTTATTCAAGACAGGATTATCATGGAAGCAAAACGTCTATTCTGCTACACTAAGTTATCAGTAAAGGAAATTGCTTATGATCTGGGCTTTAGTGATGCCGGACACTTCAGCCGATTTTTTAAAAATGCAACCGATCGGAATCCGTCTGAATTTAGAAAGCAGCAATAGAAAGGTTAGTTATATAGTGAGCAGCACTGTTATTAAGTAAAGGAGTGCTGTGATTTGTTAAATAAGTAAAGCAATATTAAACAGCCTGCTCTATCTTTTTCACATATAACTCATCTACAAGAATGATGATAATTGCTAATAAAGGTACCGCGAGAATAATCCCTAATGCACCGGAAACAGTCCCCATAATCACCTGGCTGATTATTGTTAATGCAGGCGGCAGATTGATCATCCGCTTTTGGATCAGCGGGGTTACGATATTGCTGACCACGGTTTGAGATACGATATAAATCAATGCCACGATTATTGCTGTATTTGTACTTACGGTAAGCGCCAGCAACACACCTGGTACCATAGCAGCCATCGATCCAAAATTAGGGATCAGCTTTAGCATACCAGTAAGCAGTGATAAAACCAGTGCCCCAGGGATCCCCATAATAGTTAGACCAAGCGCAATCAGTAAGGTAATGAGTAGCATAGAAAGCATCGTTCCTTTTAACCATCCCTTTAACATCAGGCTGATACGGTCGATAGAAGTTTTGGCTATAGGTTTATTTGCAGGCGGAATTAACATTAAAATCCCATTTTTATAAACATTGGGATTGGCCGTAAAAAAGAAAGACAGGAGTATAATTACATAGAGGTTGCCTAATACCCCGAAGCTGGTACTAAAGAACCTTTGCACGGTAGAAAACATCCTGTCAGAATTATCGCCCGAAACATATTCCAGTAACTTGCGGCCTGTCCCGGTTTCTTCCATTTTTGCCTTAGCGGCGGCAAGGGTGTTAGGGAGTGAGTCTGATAATGCAGCCACCTGGTTCTGGATTTTCGTTCCCATAAACCATAACAATAAACCCAGGATCACAAATGATCCGCCAACAGAAAGAATCATACTCACCCTTCTGCTCAGTTTTGTTTTACGCTCTATCATATCCCCCAGTCCATGGAAGTAAACCGCGATTAATGAACCGGCAAGAATCATGAGTAATACATTAAAAGCAATTCTCGCAATAAGGATTACAACAACCAGCAGAGCAACAATCGCAACTGTTTGCCATACCTTCTGAATGTATGATAATTCTTTGTTTACTTTATCTGTCGGCTGATTCGGATCCATAATTTAACGGTTTATACATTTCAGCAACCTTTGAATGGTAGCTCCAGCGGGCACGGCTGCACAATGATGATTGATACTACTATTTTTATCTAAGCAACAAATATGAGAATTTTATTACGTTTGGCTGTAACTGTGGCTGTTTTTATACCTATTGACAGATCAATTTCAATAACCGATTAATACGGGTTGCGGACAAATGCTCCAATTATTTTCTTAATTTGTACTTAACTTACTAGTAAGCAGCCAGACATGATGCGACCCATCATTTACAAACACTGAAGGACAGCATTGTCTGCATCGAGTTAACCAGGCACTTATTAACGCTATAAACCTATAAACCAAATATAATGAAAGTAAAAGACCGCAGAAGTTTTATCAAAGATCTAGGCTTACTGTCCGCAGCGGCAGGCCTGTCTTCCATAGTCCCTTTAGACGTATTAGCATTTCCTAAAAAAGAATTCTTTACGATTTCATTAGCAGAATGGTCTTTTCATAAAGCACTTTTTGCAAAGAAAATGACTAATCTGGAGTTCCCAACGAGGGCTAAAAAAGAATTTGGGATTAACATTGTTGAATATGTAAGTCCCTTTTTTGGTAAGAAGGAAACTGATATGGCTTATTTAAAGGAACTGAAAACACTAACCTTAAATGAGGGGATCGAGAATCACTTAATTATGATTGATGGTGAAGGGCAGCTGGGTGATACGGATGAGGCAGCAAGATTAAAAGCAGTAGAAAACCACTATAAATGGGTAGATGCAGCCAGGTTTCTGGGCTGTAAAACGATACGTGTAAACGCTGCTGGTAAAGGTACAGCCGACGAGGTGAAAACTGCCGCCGTAGCCGGTCTGGGCAAACTGGCAGAATACGGTAAGGCGAATAAAATCAATATTATTGTTGAAAACCATGGCGGCTATTCATCAGACGGGAAATGGTTATCTGATGTAATGAAGCAGGTAGATAATCCGTACTGCGGCACGCTGCCCGATTTTGGTAATTTCAGAGTGAGTAAAGATCAGATTTATGATAAGTATCAGGGCGTAGCTGAACTAGTTCCTTTCGCAAAAGGAATCAGCGCAAAAACTTATGATTTTAATGATAAAGGTGACGAAACTACGATCGATTTTGACCATATGTTCAAGATTATCAAAGCCGCGAAATGGTCGGGAATTGTAGGTATAGAATATGAAGGGTCAACCTTATCTGAAGAAGAAGGCATCAGGAAAACCAAAGTTTTACTGGACAGGATTCTGAAAGAATATTAGCAATAAATTCTCTGATAACACATGAGGCCCGGCAAATGCCGGGCCTCATGTGTTATCAGAGAATTTATATTATTTAATTGACTGGCTTTATATGTATAGCAGCTCCGCCTCCCGCAGCTAAGGCCAGCTTAATCTTCGATTTGCTAGTTACCGAAATCGTTTTGATCTGGTAAGACTCCGGATTTGTTTTCCAATCTGCGGTTGCGCCATCCGAATAAATTGTGGCCCTGTACTTTTTGTTTTTATCCAAAAAATCCAATGTTACAACAGAAGACCTTTTAGTGCTATCTGTGATGGCACCAATAAACCAGTCATTCGTACCTTTCGCTTTTCTGGCAATGGTAATGTATTCTCCCGGTTCCGCGGCTAAGACCTTTGTATCGTCCCAGTCTACAGCTACCTCCTGTATAAACTTAAACGCATCCATATGCTCCTCGTAATGTTCTGGCATATCGGCAGCCATTTGCAGCGGACTGTAGACTGTAATATACAAAGCCAGCTGTTTAGCTAAGGTAGAATGCATTTGTCTGTCGGGCACCCCGGGCGCATAATTTCTCAATTTGAAAATCCCCGGAGTATAGTCCATCGGGCCACCCATCAAACGTGTAAAGGGCAAAATTGTCTCATGCTCCGGCGGATTGCCCTCTGCAAAGAAATTCCATTCGTTGCCCCTACCCGCTTCCGAAGCCATAAAATTTGGATAAGTACGTTGTAAGCCTGTAGGTCTTGTGGGCTCATGGATGTCAATCATCACGTGATAATCAGCGGCTTTTTTAATAGTACGCAGGTAATGGTTTACCATCCACTGACCGTCATGATGTTCGCCACGAGGAATAATTGAGGATACATAACCCGTTTTCACAGCACCATATCCGAATTTATTCATAAAACGGAATGCCGTATCTGTTTGTCTTTCATAACTCGTTGCGCCACCGCCAGTCTCATTGTGCATAATCATCTTTACACCTTTCTCTTTTGCATAGGCAGAGATTGCTTTAACATCAAAATCCGGATAAGGAGTTACGAAATCGAATTTCTCTTCTTTATCTTCCGTATACTCTTCCCAGCCTTTGTTCCATCCTTCGACTAACAAACCCTCTATTCCATTTTTAGAAGCAAAGTCAATATAATGCTTCACGTTAGCTGTGTTTGCAGCATGGTGGTCGTTGGCAATGTATTTTCCCTGACCGTACAAGGTATCCATATTATCAGTGTAGTTCCAGCTGGATCTCCCTACCTGCATTTCCCACCAAATCCCCATAAACTTCATTGGTTTGATCCAGGTTGTATTTTCAATTTTTGACGGTTCGTTCAGGTTTAAAATAATTTTAGACGACAGAATATCGGTTGCTTTGTCGCTCACAATAATTGTTCTCCATGGCGTATTGAAAGGTGCATGAAGGTATCCTTTATTACCTTTTACATCTGGAACAAGGTTCGATGACAGTTTAAAGCTATCCCTGTTTACATGAAGCTGCATTGTAGGATAATTAACCAGGGCAGCTTCATGGATATTGATATAAAGATGATCTGAAGATTTCATCATCAGCGGAGTTTGCACCGCATACTGATCAGGGATATTGGTTTCGATCTTTCCGCTGGAAATCATCGGCCATTTACGTGCATCAACCTTACTCAACGGTGATGATGTATACTTGTACTCATTTGAATCAAAATCGGCCGGAATCCAGAAACTCTGATGATCACCTGTCATATTAAATTCTGTTACTTCATCTTTCACTACAAAAGATCTTAAGTTTTGCTGCAAAGGGAATTCATAACGAAATCCAACACCATCAGCAAATATCCTGAACACAATATCCAGCAAGACTGTTTTTGCTCCCTGCTGAGATAAATGAACGGTTAATTGTTTATAGTGATTCCTGATTTGCGCTACTTCTCCCCATACTGGTTTCCATGTTTCATCTACTGTAGTAGAATCTGCCTTCAGCAGTTTAAAGTTGTCGGTCAGCGAAATACCCTGATCCAGTTTAAAACCTAATGAAGAAGGAAGAACAGCTTTGCTTTTACCATAAGAAACGGAATATTGAGGAACACCTTTTGCGGTAATTTCAAAGTTGAAATTCAGGTTATTCATTTTCATGGCGAGTGGGGCCGACTGCTGGGAGAAACTATGCAGCGTAGCCAGCGAAAAGATCGAGGTATAAAAAAGTTTTCTTTTAAAAGACATAAAGTAGTAATGATTCACCATGGCGATTTACCCTGGCCCCTCAAAGTAAGAGATGATTTGGATAAAATGCAATGTCCTGATACCTGTATATTGATAAAATCAATATACAGGATAGTTTAAAAAACTAACTATCAGTTTTTTAACAGACATTTCCAGCTCTGCTGATATAGATATTTTCAGTAGCAAAATCTACTAAACATCCGGTAAACGGAGATTTTACTATTTTACTGATCCATATTCATACTATCAGATAACTACCATAAAATATTAAGAAACAATACATTAGCATTTTAATGGATAAATATTATCTATATCCGCTTTACAGAGCAGATATTTTTATTTAATGAATTGTATTTTGCGCCCGATAATTAATCAATCAGGTATGAGAAAGATCCAGATCATTGTTGCCACACTATTTTTCTATTGTTATTCAGCAAGTACGGGCATTGCACAGCAGCGTCCATCTTATGTGCCAGAGCGCAGTGATGTTAACCTCTATCAGATCAATATCCGCACATTCAGTAAAGAAGGAAACTTTAAAGGAATTTTGCCTCGCCTGGATTCTATCAAAAATCTTGGTATTAACGTCATTTACCTGATGCCTATTTACCCGGTTGGAAAAGTCAACGCCGTTAATTCGCCATATTGTGTTCAGGATTATAAAGGAGTGAACGAAGAATTCGGGAAACTGGAAGACCTGAAAACATTGGTAAATAGTATCCATGCCAGGAAAATGGCAGTTATACTCGACTGGGTACCTAACCACACTTCATACGACCATCCCTGGATCAAGAATAAGTCGTGGTACCTTCAGGACAGTACTGGCAAGATCTTAAGCCCTCCCGGTCAGCCCTGGCTTGATGTTGCACAGTTAAACTTCAAAAATAAAGACATGCGCAACGAAATGATCAGCTCCATGAAATACTGGGTAGGTGCAGCCGACATTGATGGGTTTCGCTGCGATTATGCCGACGGACCTACATACGAATTCTGGAAGCAAGCAATTACCGCCTTACGTGCAATTCCAGACCATAAGCTATTGTTACTTGCTGAAGGGAAACGAAGAGATTTATATAAAGCAGGCTTTGATTATAACTTTGGTTTTTCCTTCTTTGAACACCTTAAAGATATTTACGCCAAAAATAAATCAGTCTTATCTATTGATACCCTGAATGTATCAGATCATAAGGGCACCTCGAACGGGCAACAGATCGTCAGATATACTACTAACCAC